>Ga0255757_10001880_pt1 | contig 20134 bp, 30 predicted proteins | sample 071ome_27_FD_179957 | JGI IMG/M metagenome (GOLD analysis project Ga0255757, IMG submission 179957) | Coastal salt marsh microbial communities from the Groves Creek Marsh, Skidaway Island, Georgia - 071409AT metaG (version 2) | ecosystem: Environmental > Aquatic > Marine > Intertidal zone >...
ACCACCACAAGGCCAGCCAATGGGTGTTCACCAAGGAGGGCAGCAACCAAATTTTCAGCAAGCCCCGTATCAGGGGTAGCAAAAGAAAATAAGTTCGGGGATTTCGACGACGATATTCCGTTTTAACTCAGAGCCTAGCTACTCAGGCATAGTTGACCCATGGCCCGTGGGTGAGTGGCAGGGCATAACAACGCAATCCAAGGCGATCACGTCCTTGGTATTACAGTGTTATAGATAAAGGAGAGAGATATGGGTGAATATTATTATTTTGAGCAGCGATTAGTTGATGGTGAAATCAGATTCGGATTTATCTACTCAAATAAATCTACAGGATGGAATGAGATATTCGTAGAAGCCACTAAGGAGCAGGCAGAGTGGGCTAATGAATGGCTAGAAAAATCTCAAGACATGGAGCAAGAACGTATTGATATGGTTAAAAGCTGGGTAAATGTTAGTCATTAACAGCCAAGCATCCCTAGAAGAAGCTATAACCCAGCTCAAGAAGGATTTTGAGGAATCAAAGTATCTTGAGCTGGATATAAAGCGAAAGGGTAAGACAAGATCAGGGCGGCAAAATAGGGCTTTACATAAGTACTTTCAATTACTGGCAGAAGCCTTGAATGATGCTGGTTATGATATGAGAAATACCCTTAGATGCGATATTGAGATGCCATGGAATCCAGATATGATCAAAGAGTTAATATGGAAACCTGTGCAAAAAGCTATGTTTGATGTAGATAGTACCGCAAAGATGAAGCGGGCAGATTACACAAAGGTATGGGAAGTATTAAACCGCCATACAAGTTCAAGATTTGGAATAGCCATACAGTGGCCGAGTGAGGATTGATGGCGCGTAAATGTCGATACTGTAAAGCCGAATTACCCAAGGTAAAAGACTGCACAGAGGCAGTACAGGCTAAGGGATTTTGCAGTTTTGATCACATGGCAAAGCATGGCCTAGAAAAGGCTAGACAGACAAAAGAAAAGCAAGAAAGAAAAGAGCTTAAAGCCAGAAAAGAAAAGCTAAAAACAAAGGGTGAATTGGTAAAAGAAGCTGAAAGGGAATTTAACCGGTTTGTTAGAATGCGAGATCATGGCGAACCCTGCATTAGTTGCGGAAGTTTGCCCACTCAGAAGAGAGGCGGCACAATGGATGCTGGCCACTACAGGTCTAAAGGATCATGCCCTGAGTTGAGGTTTGAAGAGCTTAATTGTAATGCCCAGTGCGTCAAGTGCAATCGAGATTTATCAGGCAATGTGGTTGAGTATCGAATCAGGTTAAAACAGAAGATAGGCGCAAAAAACCTAGACTGGCTAGAAGGGCCACACGATGCGAAGAATTACACGATTGAAGACCTGAAAGAGATTAAGGCCAAATACAGAAAAAAGGCCAATGAGCTAAAAAATGAAATTGATCTAATAAGCCAATAATCTTGTAAGAATTTACCACTGTATAAAATAAAGAAGCTGTTAATCTACGCAAAACAACAAAAAGAAGGATGCGACATGGAAGACTTGATAGCAGAAATAGAGCAGGCGGTTAAGTTTTACGCTAATAGAGAGAATTACTCTCGAATGGAAAACCCGAGCACTCAGACCAGTTTGGTTCAAGATGATGAGGGAATGCGGGCTGAGGAGATACTAGCGCTACTAGCAGACCTTAAAGAGCTTGCGGGGGTGCAATATGGGTAATGCTAAGGCGATAGTTGCGGCTTTTATGTTGCTAGCTTGCATTGTGTTGATGTTATTTCCAAGTGCCCCTGAAAAGGTTTTGGAGGGTGTAATAGTAGACCCAAGGGACAACCCTAGAACGATGGGATTACTTGAAAAGGCGTGCGCTGGTAGTAATCAGTGCTATGCAAATCATGGTGATTGGGGTAGATAACACCCCGATAGACGGCGCTTGCGTCCGTCTGATCTAAGCGTTATTGCTAGGAAAGTTGGTAGTTTTTGCCACTGATTAAAGCCGGTAAATCCGGATAATAGGCTATATCAACTAAGGAGATAGCCATGAGTGAATTAAAAGTAATCCTGCATCAAGACAACGAAAACAGCGTTGTTTTATGGGAGAAATACCCAGAAAGCGAATTCGAATTAGAGTGCATCTATGATTGCGTTCAAGCTGCGATCAAGATGGCTGGCAAGCTAGAGAGAAGCTACGCGCCACATCTTATGACAGTCTATATTGACGAGCATAGCGTGATTGATGAATTTATGGATTTTGATCGCTTTAAGGAGTGGTTTGAATATAAGATTATGGGAGTTGATATTGAATAAACAATTATACAAGGCTGTTCAGTGCGATGTTTTGCACTGGATAGCGGATTATGGCCAGCTAATGAATTCGAGTATCATTTTTAGTATTGATACTTTGAGCTGGCACTACTTCTACGATAATCCGATTACCGGAACACCAGAAGATAAAGAGCTGACCTGTGGGCGCTATCTCAGTGTTGAATACTCAAAAGAGCATCTATTGAACATGATTAGTGAGATTCGAATTATTGAACGACTGGTTATTGAACAGTGCGAGCTGATACTAGGTCAAGAGTATGAAGATTCTGACGATTTAACAGATACCGAGCGTCACAGGTTGGACGTTTTGGGTATTGACTATAAACATTTGTGCGGGACGTGTTAAAATACCGGCATTAATTAACTTAAATTAAGGCATAAACATGGCAGCTAAAAAGAAACCAGCAAAGAAGAAGGCAATCGCAATGGTCGGCGGCAAGGAAAAAAAGGTTAAGAAAAAAAACAAATATGCTTAGTCTGATATTTTTTGCAGCTATTGCGCTTATTGTTAATGCTGGCCACTCTTTTGGGCGCATAGCTGTTTGCATTCCAGTTGCACTAATGGCTTTTGTTTCTTACTGGTCAGAACCATACCTTAATGGGCTTCAATATTATGTTGTGTCCGGCACTTTTTCAGCGATGGTTATAGCTCTTTTATTGATTCCCCGTCAAACCCAACTAAATATACACATCCAAATCATAAATCTACTGGCTATATTCGCTCATGGAATAGGTGCCGCCCTTGCTTATAATGAATTATCTTTAAGCATTTATAGTGATATAATCCTAGTACTAGGTGTGATCGAGTTCACACGACTATTAGCGGTCACTAGAATGGATAAAAAGGAATATGGACTTGCTGGCGGCTTTGATTTTATTGGCAAGTTTATTCGTTTCCGCAAGCTGGGTGGTCATCGCTAATGTCTATTTCAGACGTAAAAATGCAGCTAACAGAGCAGGCCCTAAGTAATCCAAAGGTTCAGGGCGCTATCGCCGCAAGTGCAATGGCGGTTAGTGTTGATTTCCAAGTGGCTAAGTGGCTGCCTGAGGTGATGAGTATTGTATCTATGGGGCTAGGATGCGTTTTGACGTTTTCCTTTATTATTCATCGAATTGTATTGATTTATAAAGACGTAAAAGAGATCAAACAAGGCTGATAAATGCTGCACGACGGGGCGGCAAAATACTCTCCCTAGCTCCCGTGCGATTCATTCCTATACTGTAAGAATGATGATAATAAGTCTAGGTGTAAATTGTGATGTGGAGCGCATATCGCAGGGCGCAATATCAAATAAATGATCTAACCTTATACTTGAGGTGATCAAATGAAGAACGCAAAAGTAATGGCGGCAACAGGGATAACTATTGTTGTCGCAGGTATGACTGCAAATGTCGATATAATGCTAATAGCTCAGTATTTAGGGTTTGCGCTTGGTTCACAGGCTTTCATGTGGGTGAATCAATAATGTTTACTGATACGTGGTTAAGGCAATACAGAGAAAGAAAGCATTTATTAAGCAAGGAGTTTGTGGCTGAAATAGAAAAGGCCATAAAGGAGAATAAAAAATGTCAAGCTCAGCAATCCAAGACTTCATCGCAAAAGGGCAGGGATGGTCCGTAGGTACGGGTGGAATATCTTTAGGTGGTAGTTCTAGCCATTTTATTGGAATTGATATTGGTGGCTCCCCAGTTTCGCTTGTGAGGACAAGTATTAGTACCGACTCTGATGATCTGCTAATTACTATCTACAGCAATACAGGGTTTACAGGTCTATCTAACCCAGTTCCAGAAGTAAATCGTAATGACGTATTCAGAGGCAGAAAGAAGCCCACCTTCGTGACATACAGTGGTGTAACTAGCGACCCATTGCTATCTGAGAACATTCTAATAAGAACCAGTCTTAAGTCGGGCAGATTCGAGGCGATAAACGAAAGCCAGACAAATGACACAGGCATAGTGCTGTCCTCAAATAGAAAGTACGTCATCGAATTTAAGAACAACTCTTCTCAAGCTGCTACCTTAGACTTTAGTGCTGTAGTATATTCACCAGAGTCGAGCACTGTATTAGGGGGATAAATGCTAACAGAGAAGCAAGAGAGGTTTTGCATAGCTTATTGCGGGGAGGCCAAGGGTAATGCATCCGAGGCCTATCGCATTGCATATGACTGTGAAAACATGAAACCTGAATCTATCCACAGGGAAGCCAAAGAGGTTGTGGATAACCCCAAGATAGCCTCACGGATAAAGGAATTAAGGGAGCCAGCGGTAAAAGCCCTTAATATCACCCTAGAAGACTTGCTAAGGGAGCTAGAAGAAGCGCGCACCATGGCAATGACCACAGAGACGCCTCAAAGCTCTGCGGCCATTAACGCGACAATGGGGAAGGCTAAGCTACTGGGATTAGATAAACAGGTTGTTGATCACAATATTAAAATAGTCGATGACGGCTCTCATGAATGGTAAACCTCGCTCTATTTAGAAAGCACGTACAAGACAAATCCCCAGCTTTCGTCCCCCTATTTAAAGACCAATCCCGCTACCAAGTTGCATGGGGCGGGGCGGGTAGTGGCAAATCTCACATAGTGGCTCGCAAGATTCTTTATAGGCTGCTATCTGAGTCTCACTGTAAACATAACTTCCTCATTATTCGTAAAGTAGATAGAACGATTAAACGATCTGTATTTGCTTTGATGAAAAACATCATATCTAAGTGGGGGCTGTTATCTGAATTCGATATTAACCAGACAGATAAAACAATGATCTACCGCCCCACAGGTGCCCAGATTATGTTTAGCGGTCTGGATGATGTGGAAAAGCTTAAGTCCATCGAGGGTGTTACCAGTATATGGGTAGAAGAAGCCACAGAGCTTACACAGGAAGACTTTGAGCAGCTTGATTTACGTCTACGTGGCAATACCGGTGCACTAAAGCAAATCATACTCACACTAAACCCTATTAGCGATCAGCACTGGATAAAGAAGGTATTCTTTGATGATCCAATAGCGGGGTGTTTCACTCTTAAAACCACCTACCTTGATAACTCATTCATTGATGATGAGTACAAGATGGTAATGGAGAACAAAAAGCAAACCAATCCAAGGTATTACAATATATATGCTCTAGGTAATTGGGGTACCGCCGAGGGGTTAGTGTTTAATAATGTACAGCAAAGGCTAATCAAAGAACATGAAATACAGGGATTGGAGTGCATACAGGGGTTGGACTTTGGGTATACCAACGACCCCAGCGCGTTTAATCAGTCATATGTCGACTTAAAGAACAAGCGGTTATTTGTATTCGATGGTTTTTACGAGAAAGGCTTAAGCAACGCCCAGATAGCGCTCAAGATAAAAAACAAGCAGGCGCATAAGCACAAGACGATAGCAGACAGTTCAGAACCTAAGTCTATTGATTACATCAAAGGCAAAGGGGTATCTATTGTTGGCGCTAGAAAGGGTAATGACTCAATCAATAGCGGGATAGACTTTCTATTAGAGTTTGAAATTATCGTTAATGCTCATTTGGTAGAGTTCAAGACTGAGTTTGATAATTACGCATGGGCCAAGGATAAGAATGGAAAGCCTCTCAACAAACCGTGCGACGATTTTAACCACTTCATAGACTCGTTGCGCTATGCGGCCGAGGCGGTAATTAAAGAACCTAAGCGCAAAGGCAGGGCGTTAAACCAACAAGGTTGGTCATAGATCGTAATGGCTATATAATAAACAAAAAATATCAAGGTCATAACAATGATAGATTTTAGCAATCATACAGATGTGGTTAATGGGCTTAGGCAAGCTCAAGATGCAGAGAAGGACCAGCGAGAGCATTCACGAGAGTGCGACCTGTTTCTTAACAAGCGTGACGGGCAATGGGAACCAGAAATAGCACATAGATTTAGCCAGAATGGACGACCTAGGTACACGTTTGATTTGTGTAACCCTGTTATTAATACCTTGTCTGGTGCGATAAGAATGGCCAACTTTGGTATTAAGGTTCGCCCTGCTAATGGTGAGGCAGATGAAGACAAGGCAGATTTGCTGGCGGGTATGATTCGCAATATTGAATCTATATCTAACGCTCAAAATATCTATAACAATGCCGCAACTTCCATGGTCGGAACTGGCTTTGATGCTTGGATGGTGACTCAGGAATATTCTGATTCTGAATCTTTTGACCAAGATTTATATGTTAGGCCTATTAACTCAGCTATTGATACAGTGTATTGGGACCCTAATTCAATGCGCCAAGATCGTTCTGATGCTCGATGGGCAACGAAGCTAACTGCGATGTCAAAGAACGCATATAAAGAGCGATTCCCAGAAGGTTCGGGGCAAAGCGTAGCAGAAGATAGAACGCGCTCAGGTTACTACGATAAAGCCGACCAAGTTGTTGTTGGGGAGTTTTACTGGATAGAAGAAAAGCCAGTCACTTTGATTCAGATGTCTGATGGCTCAGTTTATAAAGAGTCAGAACTCGAGCGCTATTCTGATCAACTTGCGATGCGCGGAATTACTGAGCAGCGCCGCCGAAAACGCTTTGAACGAGTTGTTAAAATACGTCACTATGATGGCGCTGACTGGCTTAGTGATGAAAAGGAGACGGTTTTTAACTGGATACCTTTGATTCCGCTTTATGGCTATTTCCGAATCTCTGAAAATAAAATTACATTTAGAGGTGAGACTGAAAAGCTACTTGACCAGCAAAGGGTGCACAATTATGCACACTCAGCAGAAGTACTTCAAACTGCATTAAGTCCAATCGACAAGGTGTGGATTACACCAGAGCAGGCAGTAGATCATGAAGACCAGCTTGAGCGAATGAATCAATCGAGTGATTCGGTTCAATATTACAATCACGTCGAAGACCAGCCAAACCCATATCGAATGGGTACAGCGCAGACTAATCCTAACCTAGCGGTAATTGCCAACAGTACGCGTCAGGCCATCATTCAAAGTTCAGGCGTATTTGCAGCGAGTATGGGGGATAACCCCTCTTTGCAGTCAGGTGTTGCAATTGAGCAGCTACAAGAGCGTGGCGATGTTTCCATGGTGCATTATTTTGACTCTATGGAAGTTGCACTCACGCATACTGCGAGAATATTGGTTGATGCTATCCCTAAGGTTTATGACGCAACTAGACAGGTTCGCATTCTTGGCGAGGATGGCGTACCAGATCAGATTGATCTAAATAAAACCGTCATTGATGAGAATGGACAACCCAAGATTGTGAATGACTTATCCACAGGTCGCTACGATGTGACCATGGATATTGGTAAATCGTTTAAATCACGCCAACAAGAATCAATAGCTGCAATTCTAGAAATGGCCAGCATTGATCCGACAGTCGTTGAAATGGGTTCTGACATCCTTCTAAATAATGCCAACGGCCCAAGCTTAGACTTAATTGCGCAGCGTAAGCGTTTGCAGCTTATGAATAGCGGATTAATCCCTGAAGACCAGTGGACAGATGAAGAGCGTCAGGCTATGGAGGAAGCGCAAGCATTGGCCGCTCAACAACCTCAGCAGCCAAGCATGGAAGAGATCGGATTGCAAATCCAACAGATGGACGCACAAGCCAAGCTGTTATCTGCTCAGAATGACCAACAAAAACTAATGATTGATAGCCAGCTCAAGCAGCAGGACCAAGAAATAAAAGCGGTGCAAGGCCAGCAGAAGTTTGAGCTAGAAATTGCCAAGATGCAGCAGTCTATGGCATTGGCAATGGAAGAGAACCAGAGAGCAAACCAGAAGCTAGCAATGGATATGGCGCAGGCAGTCGAGGTTATGCAAAAGACCAACGCAGAGACAATGAAGCTGATTAGGGAGTCTATGGGGGCGGATGCGATAGTCAGCCCTACTGCTGCCGTTGCCTATGAAGAATCAGCGGAAAACCTAGCGGAGAGTGAATCCGCTCAATAGTTGTACGCTATTAGATAAAGCCTTATAATTAAAAATGATAATGTACGCGACGTATTCGCGGTTTAACTCTTAGGAGATACCATGACAGACCAGCCTAACGCTGAGGCGCTAGAGTCCGTAAAGGATGAAAGCACAAACCCCGAACAAAATGCAGAAGCGGGAACTGCAAAAGAGGCAGATCAAGAAGTTGAGAAGCCTAGTCTAGATTACGAGAAGATTATTGCCGAAAAGGCGTTCGAGGCCCGCAAAGCTAAAAGGGAAAAGAAAGAGCTTGAAGAGAGGCTTAAATCCCTTGAGCAGCAAAAAGAGCCAGAATTGCCAAGTGTTCCAGATGTACCAGATCGTTATGATTTTGATACAGATGAAGAATACAAAGAGGCGATTAATAAACGTGATCAGGCATTGATTGAGCGGAATCGTTACGAGTTTTCAAAGCAGCAGGCTGAAGATGAAAAGAAAAAATCATTGGAAGCTGAGCAAGAAAACAAGAATCGAGAGCTTAGAGAAAAATTAGAGGTTTATTCAAGCCGAGCGGCTGAGTTTAAGATTGAACCTAGTGAGATGGCTCAAATAGGTGAGCGATTGGAGGTCTACGACATCCGTCAAGATATTGCTGAGGCAATTCTAGGGGATGAAGAGGGACCATTGATCGCAAAATACCTAGCAAGCAATCCACAAAAGGTTCAGGAATTAAATGAAACCACTTGGCAAAATGGTGCATTAGTTTACGCCAAAGTAAAGGAATCGGCCTCAGCGTTAAAACCTAAAGTAACGAGTGCACCTGAGCCAGTTGATACGCTTAACGGCGGGTCGAATATTGGCACTGGGGACTCAAAGTATAAATTTTGGTAAATCAAAATAAATAAGGAATGGTCACATGGCTAATAACTTTGAAAGTAACATTACGCGAAAGCTAATTGAGAAGGTGGTCCCAGCCTTTGACACTGAGCGAGTAGTTTCAAAAGAAGTAAACACGCAACTTTTTCAGGGTAAGTTTAACCCTAGCACTGGCGACACTATCGACGTTCAGCGTCCTACTGATTATCAAGCTTTGCGCACCGCAAAAGGTGATGTGACGGGTCAGGCTCAGGATATTGTGACTGGCAAGGCTAGTGCAGTGGTTCAAGATTACATCACTGTATTGGTTGATTATTCAGAGGCAGAACAAGCCCTTGAGATGGGTAATAACTCTGATCGCTTTGTGTCAGACATTGCACGCCGCATTAAGACTGAGCTAGAAACAAGCTTCGCCTCGTTCTGTATGAAGAATACCGGCTTAACTTATGGTTCTGTAGGTCAGGCGGTGGATTCATGGTCTGAGGTTGCAGGAGCGGGCGCGCTGATGGAGTCTACTGGCGTTCCTATGGATGGTAACTGGTGCTACCTATTGAACCCATTCTCTCAAACAGCTTTAGCTAATGAGCAGCGTTCTCTAGGTGTAAACCCTCAAGCTGGCGATGCAAACACTAAAGCGACAGTGGCGGAGAATTTTGCGGGATTTGGTAAAGTTATGACGGCTACTGGCTTGGATACCTATTCCATCCCAACTGGCGCTGATCGCGTGGGCGCTCTAGCGGCTAACCCAATCGTAACTTACTTAAACGCCAAGGATACAATGACTCAAGTGCTTTCTATTAGTGGTCTGACTGCTAACTTAGAAATTAAAGCGGGTCAGCCTATTCAAATTACTGGCGTTAATCGCTTAAACCTATCCACTCGCAAGCCTTTCATTGATGCCACTGGCTCGCAGGTTGAGTACACAGCAGTAGTAACCGAAGATGCAACTGCTGACGGTGCAGGTGCAGTCACTCTTACTGTTACCGGCCCTGCAATCTATGAAGTAGGCGGAGCTTACAACACAGTGACTCGTGCGCCGATTGCTGGCGATGTTGTGACGCTACTAGGTAGCGAAGATACCGTTAACCAGCCAAACCTATTCTTCCATCGTGATGCGTTCACTATCGCGTCTGTACCAATGGAGAAACTAGACGCGCAGGATAGTATGGGTATGACTGAAGATGGTTTACAGCTTCGTGTATCGAAAGGCTCTAACTTTGAAGGCAACGTAAACAAACTTCGCATTGATTTGCATCCTGCTTTCGGTGTTATGAACCCATTCATGGCTGGTCAAGGTTACGGTCTGCCATAACCAAAATAGGCGCACTCTTTGGGGTGCGCCTTTTCTTTAATGAGGACAGAATGCTAACAACCTATATAAAGCCAAATGGCAAAGAGATTGCCATCAATGAAAACAAAGCTTCTTTAAAGCTTGCCAAAGAGCTTGGATGGGTAAAAGAAGGTAGCAAGCCAGTTGCTAGTAATGACGAGCTTGATTCATTAAAAGAAAAAGCCAGAGAAAATGGCGTGTATGATTCCATTAATTGGAATATTAAGGGCAAGCGAAAGCTAATCCATATCGAATCAGACTTAGAGAAGGCGATCAATGATAGCCAAAACGCTGATAACTAATGCCTTAAAAGATTTAGGCATTCGCATTGCTGACCTGAACAGCTCGGGTGAGAGTGGACAGGGAATTATTGAATCGGCCTTTCGTAAGATAGAGATTAAAGCCAGCAATACACCTTTGACCAGTGACGAATTGGATGACGGTCTGGAGGTTTTGAATGACATGCTATCTGAGTGGTTTTACGATGGCGTCGATCTTGGCGTTAGCAGTGTCTCACTTGGTGCTACAGACATTCCGACATGGGCGCTTACGGCGGTTAAGTCTGGGTTGGCCATTCGATTGGCTACTGAGTATGGCGCAGATATATCTAACTCACTCCAATTAACAGCGCAATCAAGCATAACTCTGGTACGAGAGCGCACTGGGCCGGTATTGCTGGCAGACGGCCTAGATGTATTAAATGGCCTTTGCTTGGAGTTGGACGCAAAAGGCACTCGATTGGGCTACTTAAATCCTCAAGATATAAACGAGGAGACCGGCCTACCCGATTGGTCAATACCTTACATACGAAGCTCGCTAGCTATTCGAATGGCTCCATTAACCGAAAAGCAAGCCAGTGCGGAATTGGTCAGAACCAATCGAAACGCGCGCAAAAACTTTTACTCCAAAACTGCCAGAACACCAGTTTCTTCAATGCCATCCATTCTACCTATTGGATCGGGCAATGAAAAATACACATATCAAACGCATCACTATGACGAAAGCCCAGAATTACTTGGGACTGATGTGGATTCGATCGACACAGGTGAAAATGTCGATATTTCTTTAAGAGAGGATACTCGCTATGTCGAATAGTAGACCCGCTACACCTATCAACCGTTTGGCGTCAGCGTCTAATGTGGCGCGTACTGATCTTGTGCCTATTTGGTCAAGTGTTAATTCAGCTACTCGCAAGGTGACATGGGAACGAATTATTAGCGATCTTGGCTTGCTGACTAATACAGGTACAGGCCCAAATATTATTAATTTAAACAACAACGCAACCCTAACAATCCAGCAAGTACAAGACACGGACATTGTTTTTTGTGATTCAACAAGTACGGCGTTTACAGTTCAATTGCCTAGCTACACAGCGCTTCCAATAGGCACTGCTATCTCTTTTAAGAAAAGTACTGCAGTTGATAATGACGTAACTATTTTAGCTGAAGCGGCTGAGACTATAGATGGTGATGCTAGCTTAGTGCTTAGTGGCACTACATTGCCTAGTGCCCAGCTTGTTTACAATGGCGTAGCGTGGTTTGTATTCAGTGCCTAAGATACCCTTACAGGTGGCATACGGCCTCAATGATACTGAAACCATTGAAGGCCAATCAATGCCAGAAAATATGATTGATATTCAGTCAAAAGGACCGGCTATTGACCCTGTTTATATGAGGCAGCCATCTAGCCTAGACGTTGCTTTTATTGACCCTATTGTAGGGTCTGAAGACTTAAGGGGCCACCTGTATCACCCATCGGCAACGGATTCGATTAGAGGTATTTATATTTTTGCCGGAGTGGAATTGTTTCATTGGGACGGGGATGATCTTGAAAATGTCCCTATTCAATGGATTGACAGCTCAGGAAGCCCAACTGGCCCGCCTCCTAATTTCCTTAATTCTGTAAAAATGGCGTCCAACGGAATAACTATAGTTGCTATTGATGTCGAGCCCGGAGTTGATGGTGATTATTATATTTCCGTCACCAGTGGCGGAGGCGGACTAAGTGCAACAGCATCACCAATTAATTGGGCTACGGGCGGTGTGTATGACACGTTAAGCCAAGGCGGCGCGGATGATGTGCACTTTTTTGATGATTACTTTGTTTATATATCCAAGGCAAATAACCGATGCTTTCATGGCTCTTTAACAACGGTGACGGCTGGCCGAGATATGCGAGTAGAGGATTTTACACAGATTAGCCGTAGAGAGGATGAGGTGACGGCCATTTTTGATATTGGCGGCCAATTGTGCGTAGCTTCCAGTCATCACATTGATTTCTTTCAAAATGTAGGTGGTGTTAATTTCGCCTTCCAAAGGCTTAAAGGGCAGGAGTTGAATATTGGTGTATTCAATCGCTTAAGCTGGTGCTCAACAGGTGTGGATGTAGTATTTGCAGGAAACACTCGCGAGGGTTTGGTGGGTGTATATTCAATTAAAAAAGGGAAAATATCATCTGAATCTATTGATTATCTTTTGGGTAAATATTCCCAGAATTCGAGGAATTTATATTGTTTTTCCTTTTCTGATAAGGGGCAGGTATTTGCGGGAGTAAGCACCTTTACCCAAGATGGTGATCCTGAATTTTTGCTTGGGGTTACGTATGTGTATAACACGTTTAACTCAACTTGGCACAAGCGAAGCACTAGACCTGTTGAAAATGGCTCCCCTGACACAGGTGAATCTTATTTATATTGGGTGAGAGCAAGCTATAACCAGAAAGACGAAAACGGAAATATTGAGCAATTCTTGGTAGGCCATTATTTTACTGATAAAAATGACTACAAGCAGCAATACATTGCTAGATTCAGTGATGATTATAAGGGGGATTTTGGTCTTCTTTCGTATGACCCTAATTATTATTATGTGACCACTCAGGTTTTAGAAAACAGTGGTGAAGACATCCGCTTCTCTAAGATTGGTATTTATTCCAATGGCATGAACGGGGCAAAAGTAGAGCTGCAATACACTGATGATAAAGGTGATTTTTTATCGGTAGGGGAGGTTCAACTAGACTCAGAGCCAACCACAGATCAAACCAGAACCGAGTGGCGTAGGCTTGGCAATACGGATGCATATAGATTGTATCGCTTTTCCCTGAATGGCAGAAATGCAGGCATTGGAGATGGAAAGGTTTTACCGCCATTTTCACCCTATCAGATTGTTAAGCCTTTTGCGGAGGTAAAAAGCCGTGGTTAGATTGGAAGGTGTTCAGACAGAGTGGCCATTGCTTTCCAAAGCAATTGAGCAGGATGGTCTAACGGGTCGTGAATTTAATCAGTTCTTATCTGAATTAGTGCAAAGGATAAACTTTAATCAAATTGAGCTATTTGATTCGGTAAACCCTAATACCATACTAACCGCAGATATAGGGAAGCAGGCGCAAAGCACATTAGATGGGGATTTATGGATTAAGACTACAGATGGGACAAATACCGGATGGGTGAAAGTCGGAACACAAAGCTAGTTAAAATAGAGAAGCGGGAAGCATTTCGATATTGTGAAGAAGAGCTTTTTTCTCGCATTGCCGAGGATGGCGCGCCTTTTATTGAGTCTAGCTTTCCTGATTCCCATTACATTGGAATTTATAAAGATGATGACCTGATAGGCTTTTGGATTGTTGAGCAGGTTAATAGCTCGACAGTAAATATTCATATCAACATGAATGCTGGCGATAGGGTGAACAACAAATATTGCGGGCGTGATTTTTTGCGGTTTATTTTCGGTTTTGAGTGGGTTAATAAAGTTATTGCAGAGGTGCCCATAATATACCCAGAAGTGATAAAATACTGCGAAAACAACGGATTAAAAAAAGAAGGTCTTTTAAAGGAGCATATCCTAAAAAACGGCCATTTTACTGATTGCTACATTTTAGGAATGACAAGGGGCGAATATGGGAGCCGTTAAAAGAGCAGGCGATAAATTAGGAAAGGCTGTTAAAGACCCAGTTTACGCAGCCACATTAGGCCAAGCCGAAATGAGCGACCTAGACCCGACATATCGAAAGGGCCTAGTCGGAGGTAAGTTGCTAGGCGGGGAGGCTTCACTTGAGGCGGAGGCAGCGGCAAAAGAGGGCGCAGACCTTCAAGCTAAAGCTCAAATGGAAGCACTGGATGCTATTAAAGCAGCGGGCGCACAAGCCACGGAAACACTAAGCCCTTTAACACAGCAGGCGATGCCAGCCAGAGAGCAGCAAGCGGCACTACTTGGTTTAGGTGGTGATTCTCAGTCAGCATACAATGCCATTCTTGAAAGTCCTCAATTTAAAGCCCAGCAAGCGGTAGCAAATCGACAGTTAGAGCGCCGAGCCAGTGCGTATGGGAATCTTGTATCTGGTTCAACACTGTCAGGATTAAACGAGCAGAATCAAATATTAGCTGGTCAGGCTATCCAGAATCAATTGGGCCAACTGGAGCGTTATGCAGCGCCATCAATCACAGCACTAGGTCAGACCGCAGGGATACAACAGGGAGTCGGACAGAGCGCAGCGCAGGCGCTAACTGGTGCCGCACAAGCTCAGGCGCAGGGGCTATCTAACGCCGCCGCCGCCAATATGGCATACAACCAAGGCCTAACAAACTTGCTTGGTGTTGGGCTGGGTGCAGCACTTTGTGACGCGCGATTAAAAGAAAACATAAAAAAAGTCGGTGAGCTAAAAGGCCACAACATTTATTCGTTTAATTATATTTGGGATGATGTCGAGCGACTAGGCCCGATGGCTCAAGAGGTTAAAGAGAAAAACCCAGATGCGATTGTAATGTTTGGTGATTACATGGGCGTAGATTTCGGAGCGTTATAATGAGTTATTACAATATCAATAGACCAGCTCAAATTGCCTACCCAACCCCGCAAGGTGCGGGCGGATTACTTGGCGGATTACAGCAAGGAATGCAACTGGCGAATTTATCTCAAGCTAGAGATGTCAATGAGCAAAAAATACAATTGCAACAAATGCAAATTGATCAGGCAGAGCAGCAACGGCAATTACAGTCTATTGCAACAGGGGCGGAGCAAATCCTTGAAGCACCGGCAGAGCAGCGCGAGCAAATCCTTTTAAACCGCATCCAAAAAGGCCGAGAGCTTGGCCGTGACATGTCGGATTCAGTGGCTTTGCTAGAGCAGGCAGATCAATTAGAAGGTGGATTAGCAAACCCTCAGATAGACGAAATACTCAATCTTGAGCTGCAAGAAGCAAACCGACTCGGATACTACACGCCAAAACAAGAAGCAGAGCGAAAGCTTTTGGCAGAAGGTCAGTTAAGCCGAAAAGACAAAGATAAGGTCCGAATGGATTTTAGGAAAGAGTTTGCCACTCAGGCGGGTAAGGGGCTGCTTGAATCAAAAGAGCAAATCCAAAAGATACGCAATGCTAAGAAAACTGGTATTGGCGATGTTGCATTAATGAAAACTATCAACAAGATGATTGATAGCGGAATTGTTACGGACTCTGACTTTGATCAAGTGGCTCAATCAAGTGGCGTTGCGGATTCGTTTCAAGGACTTCTTAACCGAATTATTGGGGGTGGTAGTCTTAATGATGCAACGCGAACTCAGATTATTGACCAAGCTGAGTTGCTCTATGACGCAAAATTAAAATCAGCCAAGCAGATCGCCGATGGAATTGAGATAGACGCAGAGGGTTATGGTGTATCCGATGTAATTGGATCAGCATACAAGAAGCTATTCAATGAAAATAAAAAGGTGCTAGGTGACAGTGAACAAACCAAAGCGACAGACCAAGGTATGGATGGCTTTGTAATGATGGAGGATGCCAACGGCAATCGGGCAATGGTTAATCCTAATACTGGTGAAATCAGGGAGTTATAATGGCTTTTGATCTTTCTACGGCAAAACCAATTAATCAAGCACCCGCGTCATCTGGGTTTGATTTATCAACAGCCAAGCCGATGACTGAGCCTGAGCCTAATGTAGCCCAGAGATCTACGGCATCACCAAGAATGGCAAAAGCTCAGCAGCTAAGGCAGCAGGAAGAGGCGAGAAAGCAAGCTTTTTTAGAGTCGCTACCACCGGAGCAGGCAGATCTAATATCTAGCATGAGTCCGTTAGAGGCTTTTGCCGTGGGGATGGGCAAGGGGTTTACCGACATAGGCCGAGGCATTGGATTAGCAGACCAGCCTAGTGAGATTGAAAGACAATCCTATGAACAATTAAAAGAATACGCCCCTTCCGCAGTTGGTGGAGGTGAGATACTAGGCCAGTCTGCGCCTTTCGTTCCTGTAGGAGTTGCGGCAGGCATGGTGCCAGTAGCAAGCACGGCAGGTCGAGCGGCTTTAGCTGGTGGATTAGGGGCTACTGAGGGTGGAATTATTGCAAGGGGAGAAGGTAGGGATGCTACTGAAACAGCTATGGCGGCGGGTATTGGGGGCAGTGTTGCTACTGCTTTGGAATTGGGCCTGCCTGTCATTGGTCGCATTGGCGGTAAGTTAGTCAGAAAGGTCACTGGCCAGCAGCCAAAAGGGGCCTTGGTTACTAAAGAGGGTTTGCCAACGCCTGAATTACAGAATGCGCTTGATGATCTGGGTGTATCTTATGATGATTTAATTAACGAAGCGAGAGTTGTAAGTGAGGGCTTGACCCCAGACCAAGCAGCTAGGCAGGCGTTTATGCGCTCGCAAGGTATCGAGCCTACACGGGCACAGATCACTCGTGAGAAGTCTGACTTTATCGCCCAGCAAGAAGCGGGGAAAGTATCATCAAAAATATCGGACGTGTTATCAGAGCAGAATAAAGTGCTCTCGACTCGATTTGATGATGTCATCAAAGGCACTACTGGCGACCTTGGAACCGAAACAAACACAATGATTGATGCCGTGTCGGACAAGGCGCTAAAGCTAGATAATGAGATTTCTAATTTATACAAGATGGCCAGAGATTCATCTCCCGATGAAAAGAATGTTAAGTTTGTCGCTCTAGAGAAAAAGCTTAGAGAGCTTGCGCCTGACAATGAAGTAACAGGCGGGGCAATCAAATCTATTCGCGGCACGCTTAATCAGCGAGGGGCGTTCAACAAATGGGATGCAGTTGGTAAGGTTGATGTTGATACAGCCGAAGAGATTAGAAAAAAGATCAACTCTCTTTATGATGAAAAAAACCCGCAAAGAAATATTGCACTAAGGGAGCTTAAGGATTCACTTGACGAGGATGTTTTTAGAAGCGCGGGCGGTGATGTCTACGAGCAAGCAAGAAAGGCAAAGGCGGATTTTGAGCGCGGTTTAAGCAAGGCGAAAATAAATAAATTCGACCAAAACAAGAAAAACCTAGTAAGGGACGTACTGGAAAACAAAGTAGACCCAGATCAATTTATTCAAAAAACAATACTTTCAAAAAATTGGCGTAAGGAAGATATTGGGCAGCTTGTGCGATATGTGAAAGACGCGCCTAATGGTGATCAGGCAATTAATGATTTCAAGGCGCAGATACTAGAAGTGATTAAAGATAAATCCTTTACCGGCGCGGATGATGTGACAGGCTTACCAACTCTAAAGGTTGATCAGCTTGATAAAACCCTTAAAAACATTGGATACGGAAAGCTCAAAGAAGTGTTCGACCCTAAGGAAATTAAGTTTCTTGATGATCTGATTAAGATTGGGCGGATTAGACATCCTGTTGGTGGCACCGGTATAGGCGAAGGGCCAAGCGCATTGGCTATAAACAAGCTAATGAACCGAATGGAAAAGAGTAGTGTCCCTTTTGTGGATTTAATTAAGGATGCTTGGGGTAAATTCCAAGTTAGCCGCCAAGGTCGAATTGCACTTGAGCCACCAAAAATTAAAGACATTACACCGCTAGATCAGGCAAGTCGAGCCGCAGCTTTAACAGCAGGGGCGGCCGCGGCATCTGCGCAAGGTGAGGAACTATAAATGCCAACAATATCAAGAAACTATAAAAGCGGCGGAGTGGATTCATCTGAGGTTGATCTTGACCTATACCCGCTTAACACGAGTGGAGTGGTTACCCCATCATCTGGGCTGTTGAATGCTCCAGATGATCTAACCCCCCCACTTACAATCAGTACTACGGGAACAAAAGATAACTACGAGCAGAAAGCGGTAGACATTTCTGGTGACACGGCATGCAGGTCATTTACCACTGCGTTCGGGTTTTCACCTTGGCTGGTCCAAGGTACGGCGGCCTATGCCAAAGTGCAAACCAGTCCTACAGATGCTACGGCGGGGAGGTTGCTTAATAACGAAACGACTCACATAGGCGGAAATGTAAACTACACGGGGGCGAATTATCAGCCGCAAGATGTGCAAGGGGTTAACGTACCGCAGTTTATGCAAAACAATTCTGGCGGGGCGCATTCGAGTGGAACAAGCGGCATCTCGGGATCTGATCTAAAATACGCCCGTGGACTTAGCGACACTGGTCTTTGGGGCAGCTCTTCACTGTCAGTTTCAGGTACTTGGAAATACGTCGGCCGATTTACAAACCAAGATCAAGACTACGGACTATATGTAAGGATTGCATAACATGAAACATATTTATAAAAACGCACAAGAAAACGCAAACGGCTCAATTAATTGTCTAATCCAGTTAGGTTATGAGTGGGTAGCGCACACACAAGACCCTACTTTCGAGTACGAGCTACACGAAGAAAGCGACTGGCCCGATATTAAACCCTGCGACCAATCCGACAAAGACGCGCACGAAGAGCAGCAGTTAATGGATCAAGCCAGTGCAATACTAGAAAGCACTTTAGACAATAAAGCTAAAGAATACGGCTATGACAATATTAAAACCGCTGTTACCTATGCTGATGAGCCTATAGTGGAGAAATTCCAGTTAGAAGGCATTGAGTTTAGAAAGTGGCGCTCTTTAGTGTACGCCTATGGCTATGAGCAGCTAGCCCGCATTGAGTCAGGCGAATCAATCACATTAGAAGAATTTGAGGCGGGAATACCGAGTATAAACCTATGATGGAAAAACTATTTTGGTTAACCCGTAGAATCTGGTCTGTATTCTGGCTGGGTTCCGGTGTGATCTTTCTGGCTGCATTTACTAGCACGTTTATGATCTTATTTACCCCGCCAACTATCCTGTCTCTATTGATTGGTAAAGCTGGCGGATATGTAAAAGATGTCTGGCTGGTGTTTGATGTATTTTGGAATGTCGTGTTTCTAGGTGATCGTTGGGAAACATTCTCCAGCCGATTAGGTAAAATCTATCACTATAATGCACCTACTCGAATGCCTAACTGGCTGGTTCATCGCTTAGTCTGGATGCTGGATAAGGTGGATTCTAACCACTGCAAAAACTCTATTGATTGGAATCATGGGTGGGTTAAATGATACTAACCCTGTATCGAGATTCAAAAGGCACCGACTCAACTATTGGTCGCCTTTGTATTGGGTCTAATATGGGTGAGCATTTAATCATGTTCACCGTTGAAGACCAGCAAAGAGTCAAAAAGGTAGCGGGTGAAACGCGCATACCAGCTGGCACTTATGAGATTGGATTGAAACGTGGAACGCCCATGGCCAATAGGTATGACAACCAGCATCATAGCATTGGTCACGATGGGATGCTTCATATTCGAGATGTGCCTTGGTTTACGGATATTTACATACATAAGGGTAATACCCATGAGGATTCAGCGGGCTGTATTCTTGTTAATTTTAGCTGCACTCTTGATGTGTTTAACGGCGGCGGGTTTGGTGGCCGATCTACGCAAGCTTATGAATACCTATATCCGAAAGTTAAACGGGCTTTGGACTCAGGCGAAAAAGTCC
>Ga0255757_10001882_pt1 | contig 20125 bp, 22 predicted proteins | sample 071ome_27_FD_179957 | JGI IMG/M metagenome (GOLD analysis project Ga0255757, IMG submission 179957) | Coastal salt marsh microbial communities from the Groves Creek Marsh, Skidaway Island, Georgia - 071409AT metaG (version 2) | ecosystem: Environmental > Aquatic > Marine > Intertidal zone >...
CGCCACGTATCGGCGCCACCTTCCCAGTCTTCCGACCGACGGAAATACGGCAGCACATCGGCATAGGACCAGCCCGGCAGCCCCGATGCCGCCCATCGATCGTAATCGGACGGGTGACCGTGATAATACGCCATCGCGTTGATCGATGACGAACCGCCGATCACTCTCCCGCGCGCGCATTCTATGCGGCGGTCGTCCATGGTCGTCGACGGTTCGGCGAAATACATCCAGTCGTGCAGTCGTTTCTGAAGGATGCGCCCCCAGCCGAGGGGGATATGAATCCACGGATCGCGGTCCCACCCGCCCGCTTCGAGCAGCAATACGCGGATATTCGGGTCTTCCGACAGCCGCCCCGCCAGCGTGCATCCCGCCGATCCGGCGCCGACAATGATGTAATCGTAGGTATCCTGTGCAGTCATAATCCGGGAGTCCGTTATTTGGGCGGGAGGGTGACGTCAGCTGCCGAATATATGAGATGTAGCCGCGGTCTGAAAGCATTCCGAAATAACGGCATTACCCGGCGCAGGCTTGTTTTTGACTGCGTTATTTTGCGGTCGCAAACACTCAGCTTCACGAAGCTACAATCGGTCGCAAATTCATATAAATATATTTTTTATGACTGGTTCTCCCCTTATTCGTACACTGAACCTCCTGCTGGATTTGAGGGTGCCACCCGAACATCAGACCATTAGGGAGAGCCATACGAGCGGTACGCGTCCGCAATAGACTTCTGAGAACACATGAACGCTACACAGGCGTTGACCAAACTACAGTAAACCTTAGTCGAGGCGCGCACCCGGGTCGGGGTAATTGATACCGTGCTGAAGGAACTGGACGACTACAGTGTCGTCGCCATCGTTTAAGCTAGCAACAACCTAAGTTCGCTGCTTGTATTTCCCCTCTGGAAAATCAACTGAGAAAGCCGGTCATCCCGATCAACGCCGGCAAGATCTGGCGTACGTTCCGCAGCGTCGGGATCGACGACAAGTTCACGGACAAGGGCTGGCTGCTCGAAAAATTCTGAGCACACGCACGGGGGCGGTCGAAGAACCGCCCCCCTATGAGATCGGTCAGGCTGCCGTCACGCGCAGCGGCAGGCTGGCAAATCCGTGCAGCGTGTTGTTCAGATGGCGCACGCCGGGGCCTGTCGGTTCGATCGTCGCGACTCTGTTCGCCAGTTCAGTGAACAGCGCCTGCATTTCCAGCCGCGCCATGGCCTGGCCCATGCAGTGATGGATGCCGAAACCGAAGCCGAGGTGGTCGGCCGAATTGCGGTCGATATCGAATGTATCCGGGTCCTCGAATGCCTCGGGGTCGCGGTTGGCCGCCCCCAGCAGCACGAGAACCTTCTCTCTCGCCGGAATATGCTGGCCCGCCACTTCGACATCCCGGGTGGTGGTCCGGAACAGCCCCTGGAACGGCGAATCGTATCGCAGCACTTCCTCCACCGCGGCGCGGGCCTTCTGAGGCGCTTCTCTCAGCTTCGCCCATTCGGCCGGATGTTCGGCGAAACAGTTCAAGATGTTTCCGATGGCATACACCGTCGTATCGAGACCGGCGGACAGCATTGACCGGACGATAAACAGGGCTTCTTCCGGTTCGATGGCGCCATCGTCGGCTGCCTGATAGGCAACCTGGCCGAGCCCGTTCGGATCCAGCCGGTCCCGGTCGCAGCATTTCATGACGTAATCGACGACTTCCTCGGCCGGCGCGGTCGACCTGTGAAAAATATCGTTGAGCGGCCCGAACCCGTTGAAAACCATGTCGCCGTAGACAAGAAGCTGTTCGCGCCCGTCGGGTCCCAGCCCCACTGCATCTGGAAAGACCTTCAGAATATAGGGTTGTGCAATATCGGTCATGCCGTCGATATCGCCCTTCTCCAGTATCCGGTCGACCAGAAGCCGTGCCTGTTCAGCGAACACGGGCCGGTAGTCTCGCAGCCGGGAATGCGCCATCGCGGAGTCGGCGACCTCCCGGCGCGGAGTATGTTCCGGCGGATCCGCTTCAAGCAGCTTGCTGGGCGGTCGCCAGGGTTTTTCGGTGTGGAAGTTCGTCAGCCCCACCCCGGCGCCGGATCCGTACGTCTCCCAGTCGTCGAGTATCTGTTTCGCAAGGCCATGCCGCCCAGTCGCCCAGACCCCGTATTTCGATATCCACACCAGCGGCGCGGCATCGCGAATGTCGCCATTCCAGTCATAAGGGTGGCGGATGCTCTCCTCGGAAAACGGATCCAAAGCGCTGACCGGCTTTCTCTCTTTCAGTTTGTCGGTCTCTGCCATCCCTCTCTCCCATTTGATCGAGCAGATTTATTTCATTCCGCCGCGATTTTACCAGACCAGTCGCCGATCACGTCTTCGAGACTGTAACTGTCGAGAATGGAATCGACCAACGCCGCCGAGCGATCCCAGTCATAGGTGCGCAGCGCGTGATTCCGCGTCACGAACTGCGCGCCGGCATAGAACATTTCGTACTGTGTGTGACGGCTGGCAAATTCGGAACCGATCGCATCCCACGCAAGTTTCATGAACTTTACTTTGTCCTCGGACGATCCAATCGCCGATTTCTGGGTTGCATTTATGTATCCAGCCAGTTCGGGATTAGCGAAATCCTGTGCCGAGGACGGCAGCATAATTAGGCCGCCGCCGGCAAGTTCACGCATCGAGGTGACGAACTCCGGGTAAAGCTGCTGGGTAAGCACCTGCGCCGTGTACATCAGATTACGGTCCGGCACGTAGTAGCCGTTATACATACCGCCACCGGATTCCATGCCGTAGACCAGCCCCTCGACCATGGCCGCCTGGGCCGCAAGGTGTCCAAGCTTTTCGGCGACTGGCTGCATGCCGACTGTACCGATGGTCTCACAGATCCGGCGAGCGACGCCAACCTGGAACTGCATCTTCACCATCAGGCGTGTCATCGCCTGGTAGTTCTGCATGTAATGTGCGTAGGTGTCCTGGAACTGGGCGCGAGCGGTGTCGGTATCCCGATAAATGAACACCCTTTCCCACGGCACTTTCACATCGTCGCAATAGACTAGCGCGTCGTTCTCGTCGAAACGCGACGACAGCGGATAGTCGAACGTGCTGGACGCCGATACCTCGTAAGACCGGCGCGACATGATTTTCAGCCCCTTGGTATTCATCGGAATGGCGAAGGAGATTGCGTATTTTTCCTCGCCCGGTTTCAGTGGCTGTATGTTCGCGAACAGGACCTCGTTCGCCATGATCGACCCGGTGCCCAGCATCTTCGCGCCGCGGACTGTAATGCCTTCGGAATCCTCGTCTACCACACCAGTCGCGAGGAACTCATCCTGATGTTCACCGGTGCTCTTGTTGCGGTCGGCCTGCGGATTGATAATGACATAAGTCATGTAGGCATCACTATCACGGGCGAACTGGAAATATTCCTGCAACGCGCCGGCGCGTTCCTTCGAATGCTTTTCGAAGACTGGCAGCCCCATGACCTGGCCGACCATCGAAGACGCGATATGATCCGGAGACCGGCCGAGCCAGCCGCCCGACAAACGCGACCAGCCTTCGATCGCGCGACGACGCGCGACAAGCTCTTCATATGATGTGGTCAACTGCCAACACCGGTTGACCCGCTCGCCCGAGGTCGGGCTCTCGAAAGTCATCCATTCGATATTTTCGGGATCGGCCTGGAAATCGTATAGATTTGCGGCGGCGGCCACGGCGTTCTTGTAGGCCGGGTGCGTGGTGACGTCGTCGACCTTTTCGCCGTTCAGAAATACCTCGCGCCCGTCGCGGAGCGATTCCAGATGCTGTGCGCCCGTTTTAGCCATGACCAGTGTCTCCCGTATCCAAATTTAATATACAAACGATACTATTTAAGAATACAATATGGAGTCAACGAGGTTTATCGCCCCGAAAACCGGGAACAATCGCCCATGTCGGACACACTCGACCGTATGGAAACAACGCCGCCCATAGTCGGAGACGACGAACCGGCAAGCAATGCCGCCCTCCCCGACACCCCGCTGACGGTGTCACGCGACGAATTGCTGCCCGACGGCACCGACCAACTGTTTCGCCAGCTGGTGCACGATATCTTCGCCTTCAACGCGCGCCACGAAGCGATCAGGGCCGGTCATGCCCGGCGGATCGGGCTAGCAGGGATCGAATACACCATCCTGATCTCGGTCGCGCGTCTCAGCCGGGACGGTGACGTAAACGTCAAGGCGCTGGCGGATCACCTGCATGTCAGCACCGGTTTCGTCACCAACGTCACCCGCAAGCTCCAGTCGCTTGGTCTGGTCGAGAAGACTACCGACGCGGCCGACCGTCGACGGACCGTACTGACGATGACCCGGAAGGGACGCGACAGCCTGGCCGAACTCGCGCCGTTTCAGCGACGGGTGAACGACGTGGAATTCGGCTCCCTGACGGCAGAGGATTTCCGGAATTTCAGCCGGATCGTCTCCGCCCTAGTCGACAGCAGCGAACAGGCGGTGAATTTACAGCGTTATCTGGAGAGCACCGAAAAAAGCTGAATTCTTGCTAATTCGTCGGTGCGAAATAGCGCCTGCCTTTACTGTTTCCGCTATGCTCGGTCCATGAAGACCACGAAATCCCCTTCAGGCAAGTCGGTCTACAGCACGCAAAGCCCCGCCGTCCAGGCCGCAATTATCGCGACCGTGGCCATGGTGCTGTTCAGCGTCGTTCCGCCGTCGGTCCGTCTGCTGTCGGATACCATGTCGTCCTGGCAGATCGTATTCATCCGGGCAGTGTTCGGCACCATCGGTATCGGGCTGTTCTTTCTCTGGACCGGGCTTCACAAGCTGAAATCCCGGCAGATGAAAGTTCATGTCGTGCGCTCGACCTTCAACTTCGTCGGGATGGTGATGTGGTTCTGGGCGCTGGCGCATATCGAACTCGCCAAAGGCATTGCCATCCATTTTACGATGCCGCTCTTCATCGTGCTGTTCGCGGTGATTTTCCTGAGGGAACGGATAGGCCTCTACCGCCTCATCGCCATGCTGGTCGGCTTCGGCGGGGTCCTAATCATCCTGCGGCCCGGCGCCTTAGACACGGGCCTGCCGGAACTCGCGATACTGAGTTCCGCCGCACTGTACGGCGGCGCGGTGGTTTTCCTCAAAAAAGTCGTCGCGGACGAGACGCCCGCCGCGGTGACGTTCTACACCAATCTGTTTATGGCGCTGGGCTGTCTGGTGCCGACGGTCATTCTTTGGGCGCCATTGACGGCGGCCGATATCCTGCCGGTCCTCGGGCTCAGCGTCTGCGGCCTGTTCGCGCCGTTCATGGTGGCGGTTGCCCTGCGCAAGGCGGATGCCAGCATGATCGCCGCGTTCGACTTTCTGCGCCTGCCCTTTACCGCCCTATTCGGATTCTTGCTTTTTGCCGAGGTGCCGGACGAATTCGTCTGGCTCGGGGCAGCGGTCATTTTCGCCAGTACATATTTTATCGCCAGACGCGAGGCGAAGAAACAGACCCCGGCGAACCGTCCCTGAAACATCCGGAATTCGTTGGCGCAACGCACCCTAAAAACGTTAGGTTGCGACTATGACTTCCATGGGCGGTTCCTCCCCCAGTCCGGCATCCTCAACCATCCTGGCAGGCGTCCTCATCGCGGTGATGTCGATGTTCCTGTTTTCAGCGACGCATACCTGCGTCCGGTTTCTGACCGATACCATGACATCGCCGCAAATCGTGTTCTGGCGCATGCTGGTCAGCATGGCGATCCTGATGCCATGGTTCGCCTGGAAGGGCGTGCATCTGCTGAAAACCAGGCGACCGGGCATGCATATCCTGCGCGCCGTGGTCAATTTCGGCGGCATGATCATGTGGTTTTACGCCATCGGGGTGGTACCGCTGGGCAAGGCAGTCGCCATCCACTTCACGTTGCCGCTGTTCCTGATCCTGCTTGCCGTCATGTTTCTGGGAGAGCGGGTCGGCTGGCGGCGTACGGTCGCGACGGCTGCAGGATTCTGCGGCACGCTGGTCGTCCTTCAGCCCGGCAACCTGGCCGTCGGGTGGGCGGAGATGATGATCCTGGGCTCCGCGGCGCTCTATGCGGGGACCGTCATATTCCTGAAATTCATGGTCAAGACGGAAACACCGCTGGCGCTGACGTTCTACACCAATTTTTTCATTCTGCTGCTCAGCATTCCTTTGACCATTTGGCTGTGGGTTCCGCCGACGGTCGATGACATCCTGCCCATTCTGTTCATCGGCGCGTTGGGAACACTGGCACCATTCATGTACACCAGCGCGCTGCGCATGGCGGATGCCAGCATCATCGGGCCGACGGATTTCCTGCGGCTGCCGATCACATCCGGGTTCGCCTTCGCCCTGTTCGGCGAGGTGCCGAGCGAATGGGTCTGGATCGGCGGCGGCATCATCTTCATGAGCACCTGGTACATTACCGCCCGCGAAAGCCGCTTAGAGAAACAGCGCAAAGCCGACGCTGCGGCGAGTGACGAGTCATGACCGGCAGCATTCGAAACAGTTTCACGGCGCTGCCGCCGAACCTGCGAGGCTTTATCTGGATCACCCTGTCGACCTTCGCCTTCATGTCGATGGTGATGATCGTGCGCTACCTGGCCGACCGCTACAACACGGGCGAGCTGGCGTTCTGGCGGGCGTTTATCGGCCTGGCCCTGCTGGCGCCGGTCTTCGCGCGGTCGGGCAGCGCTATGTTCCGCACCCGCAGGTTCTGCTGGCACCTGTTCCGCAATCTGATGCACTTCGTCGGCGTCGCCGGGTGGTTCTACGCTATTTCGCAGATCAATCTGTCGGTCGGCATGTCGCTGCAGTTCACGGTGCCGTTGTTCACCATTGTGCTCGCGATCCTTTGCCTGGGCGAAAAGGTCGATCTGATGCGCTGGATCGCGACATTCGTCGGCTTTGCTGGCGTGCTGATCATCCTCCGTCCCGGCCTCGAGCCGGTAACGATCGCGGCCATCGCGGCCATCGTCTCCGCCGCGGGTTACGCCGGCGCCAACATCGCGACCAAAGTGCTGATGCGCGACGGGACCAGCGACACCATCGTGTTCTACATGAACGTGATCCACCTGCCGCTGGCGCTGATCGCCGCCTGGGCGATGGGCGGCATCGGCATTCCGCCGCTGGGCGACATCCCATGGCTGATCGGCCTTGCCGCGAGCGCGACGCTGGCGCACTGGCTGCTGGCGCGCGCGCTGGCGCTGGCGGACGCCAGCCTGATCATTATCGTCGATTTCACCAAACTGCCCTGGGTGACGCTCGGCGCATTTATATTCTTCGGCGAGGCGCCGGTGGTCTGGGCATGGATCGGCGGGGCGGTTATCTTTGTCTCGACGCTCTTCATCGTCCGCCGGGAAACCCGGGCCGCCCGCACCGCCGCTCCGACCCCCGACTGACTCCAGCAACCGGACGCGACACCGATGGCAGAACCCGCGGCACCCACGGAACAACCGGCCCAGAACGCCGTTCTGGCGGCCTGTTGGGTGTTGGGCACGGCGGCCTCGTTCATCCTGATGATGATCGCGGTGCGCGAGCTTTCGACCAATATGTCGAGCTTCGAGCTGTTGTCGTTCCGCTCCCTGATCGGCATTCCGGTCATGTGCCTGGTCGCCTGGCGCCTTGGTTTCTACAAGGTGAAGACCCGACGATTCGGCATGCAGGTCGGCCGCAACGTCGTCCATTTCGGCGGCCAGTGGTGCTGGGTGATCGGCATCACGCTGCTGCCGATGGCGCATGTGACGGCGCTGGAATTCACCATGCCGATGTGGACCGCCATCATCGCCATGCTGTTTCTCGGAGAGCAGGCGAAATCCCACCGCATCGTCGCCGTCGTCATGGGAATGGCGGGCGTGCTGGTCATCCTGCGGCCCGGCCTCGAAATCGTGACCGAAGGCGCGCTGGTCGTCCTGCTAGGCGCGCTCTGTTACGGCATTTCCAACGTGATGATGAAGTCGCTGACCGCGGACGACGCCCCCTGGGTGATCGTGTTCTGGATGCAGATCATCCAGCTGCCGCTGGCCCTGCTGCCGGCGATCTTCTGGTTCGAATGGGTATGGCCCGGCTGGGCCGACGCGCCCTGGCTGCTGGCCATGGGGCTGACCGGCATGTCGGCGCATTTCTGCCTCGCCCGCGCGTTTCAGCTGGCCGACGCCACCGTCTGCATCCCGGTCGATTTCGTCCGCCTGCCGCTGGCGGCGTTTATCGGCTGGCTGGTCTATTCCGAAGCCGTCAGCGTCTGGGTGCTGGCCGGCGCGCTGCTGATATTTGCCGGGAACTACTACTCGGTCTGGCGCGAAACCCGCAAGGCAGCGCCGTAGTGCCGCCTCTGTTTCAAGCCGTTCTGTGGTTCTGCGGCACGATGGCAGGTTTCGCGGGCATGGCGATCGCGGCCCGCAGTCTGCACACCGAAATGTCGACCTTCGAGATCCTGTTCTTCCGCAGCCTGATCGGGGTGCTGGTCGTTCTGCCGTTCATGGCGCGGACCGGTTTCGTCGACATTCGCATCCATCAGTTCCGCTGGCACCTGGGCCGCGCGATCGTACAGTTCGGCGCCCAGATATGCTGGATATACGGCATCGTGCATCTGACGCTGTCCGATCTGACGGCCATCGAGTTTTCCATCCCGCTGTTTACCGCGCTGCTGGCTGTCCTGTTCCTGGGCGAAAAAATGTGGCGGCACAAATGGGTGGCGACCATTTTCGGATTCGCCGGGGTGTTGCTGATCCTGCGGCCGGAGGGCTCGGCCTTCAACATCGCCGGACTGGTCATGATCACCGGGTCGTTCCTCTATGCGGGTTCCGGCGTGCTGGTCAAATTCCTCACCCGCACGGAATCGCCGCAGGGGATCATCTTCTGGATGAACCTGCTGCAACTGCCCGCCGGCCTGATCCCGGCCGTGTTTATCTTCGACTGGGTCACGCCCGGGCTGGCGGACATCCCGTGGATCCTGGTCTGGGGACTCGCCGGATTGTGGGCGCATTACGCCATGGCCCGCGCGCTGACCCTGGCCGACATCACGATCATTTTCCCGCTCGATTTCCTGCGCCTGCCTGTCATGGCGATCATCGGGTTTCTGCTTTACGCCGAAGCGCTCGACCCGTGGACCGCCGTCGGCGCGCTGATTATCTTCGCCGGCAACTGGTACAGCGTCCGCGAGGAAACCCGCCGCGGTGGATCGCCGGGAGGACACTAGATCGCGACCGGCAGACGCGGAATTGCTTCGACCGGCGCGGGTATCTAGCTCAAAAGAAAAACAAGGAACGCGACCAGTCCGATCGCGAGCAACCATTTCTCGGGCCCGCCGACGACCTGAAACGCCTTGACGTAGGCGTTGGTCTGTCCCGGGTTCGGGCTGCCGTCCGGCAGGTAGCGAAGATCTTTCCCGCAATGGCGGCATTCGTCGGGATAGGACGTCACGTTTTTGCCGCAATGCGGACAGTCGATCCAGTTGTCGACCATCAGTCGCGCGCGAACTGGCCCTTGCCGAACAGCAGTTCTCGGGACTCAGGCGTCATTTCCCTCGAGCCTCGCCTGTCGGCCAGCAATTCCATGCCCTGCTGCACCCCTGGGCGCGCGGACATGGCATCGAACCAGCGCTTGATGTGGGGAAACTCCGCCTTGTCCACGCCCTGGCGGCGCGACGGGCGCGCCCACGGCCAGCATGCCATGTCGGCGATGGAATAGGCGTCGCCGCCCAGCCATTCGGTCACGGAGAGGCGCCTGTCCATGACCCCGTAGAGCCGGCGCACCTCGTTCGAATAGCGTTCGATACCGTACGGCACGTCCACGCCGCCCATCGCCTGGCGGAAATGATGCGCCTGCCCCGCCATCGGCCCCAGCCCGCCCATCTGCCACATCAGCCATTCCATTACCGCCTTTCGGCCGCGAATGTCATCCGGACCGGGCAGAAAACGTCCTTCCTTTTCGGCGAGATACACCAGAATTGCGCCGGTCTCGAAAACGGATACGGGGTCTCCACCGTCGGCGGGGTCATGGTCAACGATGGCGGGAATGCGGTTGTTCGGGCTGATCTTCAGGAAGTCAGGCGCGAACTGATCGCTGGCGTTGATATCGACGGCCACGACCTCGTTCTCCAGCCCGAGCTCGGCGATCAGAATGGAGACCTTGTGCCCGTTGGGCGTCGGCCACGTGTACTGGGTGATCATATCGCCGCCGCGATGGCCTTGCCGGCCTCTTCCGTGCTTGCGGTGCCGCCGATGTCGCGGGTGCGCGGACCGCCGTCGGAAAGGACGTTTTCGATCGCGCCGACGATTGCCGCGCCGGCATCGCGCTCGCCGAAATGATCCAGCATTAGCGCCGCCGACCAGATCTGCGCGATCGGGTTGGCGATGCCCTGACCGTATATGTCGGGCGCCGATCCGTGCACCGGCTCGAACATGGACGGGTAGTCCCGTTCCGGATTGATATTGGCCGACGCCGCGACTCCGATGGAGCCCGCCACTGCGGGCCCCAGGTCGGACAGGATGTCGCCGAACAGATTTGAGCCGACAACCACGTCGAACCAGTCCGGGCTTGTGACGAACCGGGCCGTCAGGATATCGATGTGATACTGGTCGGTTTCGATGTCCGGATAGTTCGCCGCCATCGCCGCGAAGCGTTCGTCCCAGTAGGGCATGGAATGGATGATGCCGTTGGACTTGGTCGCGGACGTGACCTTTTTCGCGGGCCGCGTCGTCGCCAGTTCGAAAGCGTAGCGCATGACCCGGTCGCAGCCCCGGCGGGTGAACACGGCCTGCTGAACCGCCATCTCGGCCTCGGTGCCTTCGTACATCCGTCCGCCGATCTGCGAATATTCGCCTTCGACGTTTTCGCGGACGATCATCATGTCGATGTCTTCAGGCCCGCGATTGGCGAGCGGCGAGTCCACCCCCGGCAACAGACGCGCCGGGCGCAGATTGACGTATTGGAAGAATTCGCGCCGGATCGGGATCAGCATGCCCCAGAGCGAGACGTGATCGGGCACGCCCGGCATGCCGACCGCACCGAGGAACACCGCATCGAACGGGCTTAGCTGTTCAATTCCGTCTTCCGGCATGATACGGCCGGTCTGGTCGTAATCGTCGCAGTTCCAGCCGAATTCCGTGAAATCGTAGTCGATGCCGAATTTCGCGCCCGCGGCTTCCAGTACCCTCAGCCCTTCGGGCATGACCTCCTTGCCGATCCCGTCGCCGGGGATGACGGCGATATTATATCCTGTCATCAGTGGCTGCCCTTTCGTTCGAAGACGATGACGTAATAGCTGGCGCAAAAGATAACCAGCGCCCCGATCCAGGTATAGATGTCCGAGCTTTCGCCGAAGACGACCCAGCCGATGATCGCCGCCGTAATCAGCCGCGAAAAGTCAAACGGCTGGACGACCCGGGCATCGGCCACCGCAATCGCCCGGGTGATGGAATACTGGCCCAGCAGCGCGAAAACGCCGACGCCCAGGATCGCCGGTCCGTCGGACCAAATCGGGTCGGTCCAGTAGAGCCAGGCGGGCACCGCGGAGAAAACCAGCATCAGGATGCTGACATAGGCGACCATCACGGCAGCCGTGTCCGTCCGCGACAGGGTTTTCATGCAGGTGTTGACCCCGGCGAACAGCACCCCGGTCGCCAGCGCTGCCAGCATGCCGAGATTTATTTCCTGAAACCCCGGCCGCAGGATGATCAGCGCGCCGGCAAAGGCGACGGCGATCGCCCCCCAGGTGCGCGGACCTGCCTTTTCGCCGAGGATCAGCATCGCCAGCAGGATGGTGAAGATCGGCTGGATATACAGCAGCGCCGTGTAGTCCGAGATCGGGATCACGCTGACCGCGTAGAACCAGCACATCATTCCGCCATAGGTAAGACACGCGCGCACCGCATGTATCGGAAAAACCGTGGTTTTCATCACCGAGATGCCGTTGCGGGCGATCATCGGCGCAATGAACGCAATCGCGATCACGGCCCGCATGAAGGCAAGCTGCGCGGTGGAATAGTCGGACGACAGTTCGCGCGTACAGACCGACGCCAACGTGTATCCGGTCCCGGCCAGGACCATCCAGGCGGGGCCGGCGACGACCGGGGGGAGATTCGGGAGAGGAAGAGGCATGAGGTGTTTGGCGTTTTTTCCGTCATCCCCGCGAAGGCGGGGATCTCGTGACAATTGGCACGGATGAGAAAGATTCCTGCCTTCGTGGGAATGACTGCTGAAGGAAAAGCCTCAATCCCTCGGTACCTTGCGCACGTCGGTGTTCGGTACCACACCCGTGCGGCGCTGCTGGGTCGACCGTTCGCCGTTGGCGATCCAGTCGCCGGCCGCGGCGCGCTCGGCCAGCGTGTCCCATTCGGCCGACCAGTCGCCGAGTTCGTAGCCATGCCAGGGCGGTTCCGGTTTGAGCGGCGGCAGCCCCAGCCGGTCCCACAACTCCTTCGCATGCTCCATGTATTCGCGCTTGGGCAGCGCCACCGGCGCCATGTCGACCTTCAGCGTCGCGTCGATGGCGAGCGTCGCGTCTTCGGTCGCACCGGTTTTCGGGCCGTGCCCCAGCGGCCTGTGTTTTATCAGTTCGCAATCCTCTGCAAGATTGGCGCGGTAGCTCATCGCCCAGAACACGGCGTCGAGATTGTTCGGATCGATGTCCTCGTCCACCGCGATCATGTACTTGCCGACCGGTCCCTGAAACGACATCGCGCCGTACAGCGCGCGCCAGATTTCTGTCCTTGGCGTGCCGCGCGCGACCTGGACGACGATGACCTTGCGCAGACTGGTCAGCGGTTCGTGCATGCCGACCCGCACGACCCCCTTGATGCCGAGATGATCGCGCAGATGGTTGAGAAACAGCGGTTCGTACGCCACGCGCTTGATGACGGAGGATTCGGACGGCGCAACCTGGCTGATGATCGACGTGAACACCGCGTTCTTCTTCCGCGTGATCGCCGTGACCTTCAGGATGAAATTGAATTCCTCTAGATTGATATAGCCGTGGCTTTCGCCGAACGGGCCTTCGGGTTCGAAATACTCCGGATCGAGCAGCCCTTCGATGACGATCTCGGCATCCGCCGGCACCATCAGATCGGACGTCCGCGCCTTCGCGATCCGGATCGGCGCGCCGGCGATGCCGCCGGCCACGCCCAGCTCGTCGACGTCCTTGGGCAGTTTCTGCGGCCCGCAATAGGCGACAGGCGGCGGACAGCCGATCACCATCGCGATCGGCATGGCTTCGCCGCGGGCCCGGCTCTTCTCCCAATGCGCGGTGCCGCCCTGCCCCAGATTCATGAACAGCTTCAACCCGACCCGGTCCGGCGCCTTCAGACCGCCGCGATAGGTGCCGAGGTTCTGAATGCCGCTGTCGGGATCGCGCGTGATGCAGGCGGTGGCCGTCAGATAGGGCGCGGAATCGTAGCCCGGCGTCGAGACGGGGACCGGCAATGCGTCGAGCCCGTTACCGGATGTCAGGTCGTTCCCTTCGAAGACAAGTTCCTGGCAGGGCGGGTCGTCGACCTCAACCGGCGCGATCGGATTGGCAATGGCGTTTGCCCAGCAACCGCCGATGTCCTCGACGGGCACGCCCATGCCGACGGAATAAATCGCCGCATTTCCGGCCAGCGCACCAGTGACGACGGGCATGTCGAATGACCGGTCCGCTGCGCCGGTCACGTTGGTGAACAGGAACGCCTTGCGCTCTGCTTCCGGGATGCCGCCGCGAAACTGCCAGCGGACCAGCGGGCTGAGCTCGGAATCCTTGTTGATGGGCGCGTCGATGGTCGTCAGCAACCCGGCGGACTCCAGCGCCCTGAGGTGATCCTGCAGGTCGTTGTACCCGCGCGATTGTGCGTCGCTCATATTGTTCCTCCCGTGCCGGCGCATGATGAAGTTGGGAGACGCTGCGGGCAAGGGTAGACGACAAGAGACCGCTCTGTTGATAGACTTCGGAACACAAATACGGAATCGGGGAGAGAACAATGAAAGCGGCGGTCGTCGGCGAAAACGGGCTCGAAATCAAAGAGGTGGCCGAACCCAGCCCCAAACCGAACGAAGTTCTGGTTCGGGTCCGCGCCTGCGGCATGAACCGGGCGGACGCAATGGTCGCGAGCGGCATGGCCCATGGCCGGGCCGGCGGCCCGGGCACCATCCCCGGGATCGAGTTCGTCGGCGAGGTCGTCGAGATCGGAAGCGAAGCGCAGGGCGTGAAACCCGGCGACCGGGTCATGTGTTCCGGCACGACCGGCTGGGCCGAGTATGCCGTGGCCGACTGGGGGCGGGCCGTCCCCCTTCCCGCCAACAACATGACCTGGGCGCAGGCCTCCACCCTGCCGGTCGCCTTGCAGACCATGCACAACGCCGCCGTCACTGCCGGGAGATTCAAGGCCGGCGAAACCGTCCTGATCCAGGGCGCGAGTACCGGTGTGGGGCTGATGGGCCTGCAGATCGCGAAAGCGCTGGGCGCAAAGCTGGTCGTGGGTTCGTCGACCAATCCCGAGCGCCGGTCGCGGCTTGCGGAGTTCGGCGCCGATCTCGCCATCGATTCAACGGACGAGGGATGGGTGGACGAGGTTCTGGAGGCAACGGACGGGGAAGGCGTCGACCTGATCGTCGACCAGATTTCCGGCTACGCCGCAAACGCCAATCTGGCCGCCACGAAAATTCTCGGCCGGATCGTGAATGTCGGACGGCTGGGCGGTTTCACCGGAGAGTTCAACTTCGATCTGCACGCCATGCGCCGTATCGACTACATCGGCGTGACGTTCCGGACACGATCGGTCGAAGAGGTGCGCGACATCGTCCAGGCGATGAAGAACGATCTGTGGGGCGCCGTCGAAGCCGGCGAACTGTCCCTGCCGGTCGACAGCGAATACGCCCTCGACGATGCTGCCGAGGCCGTCGACTACATGAAAGCCAATAAGCATTTCGGAAAGATCATTCTGTATATGGACTGACTCAGAAGAAGCGGCCCTCGCCGATCTGGATCTGAACGCTTGCATCGTCGTGGGGATGAAGCATCGCGGCAATTTTGACCACCTGCTGGTGACCTACCTGACGGCGCAGAAATCCGCGCTTGCCTATGCTGACGGCGAATGGAACTTGTTATGGCCGATGGGCAACCTGCTGCGGTCCGTGGGTGCCTATTTCGTGCGCCGGGGATTGGACAGCCCGCTCTACCTCTAGGTGCTCAAGACATAGGTTCAGAGGGCCATCAAACGCTTCGTGCCGCAGGGAGTCTATCCGTAAGGTGAATTGTCGCGCGATGGCTCATTGCAGCCACCGAAGCTCGACCTGCTGGATTACATAACCCAGGATTTCGACCCCGACCGCGAACACGGCATCACCTTTATCCCGCTCAACATAAACTACGAGCGCGTAGTCGAGGACCAGGGCCTGAACATGAACCAGGACGAACACGAGATCAGAAAGCCGGGCACCCCGTTCGTTCTAAAATTCGCCTTCGAGTTTCTTTCAAAATCGATGCCGGAGCTCGCTTATCCACGGCGTCCTAGGTTCGGCCGGGCGTGCGCGAAATTCGGCGCGCCTATATCGCTACGCAGCTGGATAACCGACAGGAAAATCAACTTTCGCCAGCTCGAACGGACGGAAAGATTTGGACATGTCGCTCCCTCTGCCAACAAATTTATGGGCGATATCGATATCGATTAACCCCGGGGCGGCGCCGCGCAAACTTGATCCCAGCGGTAACGTTCCTTCAGTGTGCCGAAATGTTCGAACACGTCGAGGATGACCTCGAATGCCGGTTCTGTGATTTCCACGTGCGGCGTCCAGGCGCCGAGATCCTGATAGGCCGCGATGCATTTCGCAAGAACGTCTTCGTCGATATCCGGAAAATAGGATTTCTCCGCCTTCGCGATTTCCGCCGCGGGCGTCTCGTTCATATAAACCCGCGTCTTCGCATAGGCGCGCATGAAGGCCTTCGCCATATCGGTCTCCAGCCAGTCGCGCGTCGCCGCAAGGCTGGAAAATCCGCACGGACCGATCAGCGGACCCGACTGCGCCACCACATGGCCGATGCCGTCGGCCTCGAGCTGCTGGGGAAAAGGTCCCTGCTGCTGTACGTACTGGCCAGTGCCGTCGCGGAACGCCTTGTCGATATCCGCCGCCCCGCCCGGATGGATCAGATTGATCGCATCGTAGTCGATCCCCGCCTTGTGGCAGGCGTATTTGAACATCGCGAGCGGCTGGCCGCCGGAGAACGTCACCACGTCGGCGCCTTCGAGCTTGTCCCAGCTGAAGTCCGGATCGGCATCGCGCCCGGTGATGAAAAAACCGTCCATCTCGTTGATCTGGGCGAAATGCACGACAGACGGGGTCTCCCCTTTGCCCAGCGGTCCGAACCCCTGGCTGAGCGCCGACTGAACCACATGCGCAGATCCGTCTTCCAGCGCCGCGATCGCGGACACGCCGGCCGGCGACACCGACCAGTCGGGATCGAGACCTTCTTCCTGCAGAAACCCTGCGGAAAAGGTGGAAATCAGCGGCGAATAGAACGCCGAAAACAGGGTGAACTGGATGTTGATCTTTTCCACGGGCGATATCCTTCTGCGCAGGCCGACGATGTGACCGGAAGGGTGTCACACGCGGCGCGGCAAGACAACGCCGCGCACATTGCCGATTAAGGGCCGGGCCGGTAATCTTGCCTCCGATACAGGGAACCGGATCATGCCAGACATCAACATTACTCCCCGCGATAAGGGAATTGGCGCTGAAGTTCGCGGTATCGACCTCGCACAACCTCTCCCGGACCGGGCTTTCGAAACGTTGCAGGCGGCGTTCGACACGCACCGGCTGCTGATCTTCCGCGACGTGCATTGGAGCGTCGACCAGCAGGTCGCGTTCAGCGAAAAATTCGGCGCGCTGGAGGATTTCCCCGATCCCAAGGATCAGGCGGAAGGCCACAAAACGGTCCTGCGCGTGACCAATATCGATCGTGCGACCGACACCATCAAACCGGTCGACGATCCCGGACACAAATCCTTCACGCTGGGGACGTCGGCGTGGCACATCGATTCGTCGTTCCGCACGCTGCCGTCGAAGGCATCGGTGCTGTACGCGCTGGAAATGCCGGCGGACGGCGGCGACACGATGTTCGCCGACACCACGCTGGCCTACGATTCGCTGTCGGAAGACCGCAAACGCGCAGTGGAAAAGATGGTGATCGTGCACGATTTCGAGGAAACCCGCCGGCGGCACAACCTGCCGCCCCGGCCGCCCGAAGTGCAGGCGGCCACCCCACCGGCGCGCCACCCGCTGGTGACCGAGCGCAAAAACGGACGCCGGGCGCTTTTCATCGGCTCCCACGCCGCGGGGATCGAGGGCATGACGTACGAGGACGCCCGCGCCCTGATCGACGAGCTGGAAGAAATCTGCGTCCGGCCGGAATACACCTATCGCCACCAATGGCAGGACGGAGACATGGTGATGTTCGACAATATCTGCATGATGCACCAGGCCATGCCCTACGATCTGAAAAATTCACGCCGGCTGCTGCATCGGACGACGGTCGCGGGCGACGCTCCGCTGGCCGGCGTCAACGGACCGATCGCATGACCGGAAACGCGTCCTACACCGAACGACTGGTGGCTTTGGCGACGCCCTACTGGGAAACCGAAGCCGAACTGACCCGCCGCTTCTTCGCCTCCAAACCGTCGAAAGAGGTCTGGGTCCACTATCTGAAGGCGGCCGTTTACAAGGAACTGAACCCCGTGATCGGATACGGCCCGACCGACGGGTTCGCCTGCGGCCTGCACATGGAATTCGCACGGCTGGTCGACGGTTTCGAGGCCGTGGACGACGGGATGGACCGACGTGGTTTCCACCACCGCCTCGAACAGATGATCGAGGAGTTCATGCATTACACCGTGCTGGCGGAAGTGCTCGAAGACCTGCTCGGCCGGCCACTGCAGCGTGGCGATGCGCAGCAGCTGCCGGCGGACGACAAGCTGAACAAGCTGCGCCACCGATACGTCAATGCCGACAATGCCGCCGTCCGCGCCGTGATGGAGCTGACCGAAGGGGGCGGAACCGCAACGTTCCGCGAAGGCGCCAAGCTGACCGGCGGCGATTTCGAAACCAAACTGGCCGCCGCGTTCAAGGTGATCGCCGACGACGAAGACGGGCATGTCGATCACGCGGCGGCGGATCTTCAGGGCGTCATTGAAACCGACGCCGATTTCGAAGCCGCGAAAACGGCGCTGCTCGAAGTCTCGATGCAGCGTCTGCATATGCGGAACGAAATGTTCTCGGACGTGATGTCGGCGGACGAGCTGAACGGCTATCTGACCGAGCGGGGCGGCACGCCCATCGCGATCTAGCCAATCGTCGTCAGCGCAAATTCCTTCGTCAGCCGGGCGCAGATTTCCGGCTCCTGGATTTGCAGAAAATGCCCGGTACCGGGGACGCATTCGTAGGCCCAGCCGCATTCGTCGCGAAGCGCGCGGCAGGCATGGCCGGGCGCGGACGGTATGTCGCCGTCGGGATCGCTGGCGATCAACAGCACCGGCATGGGAAATTCATCCGACCGCGGCCAGATATTCATCGCAGCGTTCTGCCGGTAAACCTCGGATTCCCGCGCCGGTCTGCAGACCAGGCGCCATTTCCCGGTCGCTTCTTCAAGCCGCAACACCGCACGCGCCATCAGGTCGTAGGCGCCATCTCCCCAGCCCGACAGCATGCGGGATCCGGCATACGCGGCAGCCAGTTCCGACGGATCGTCGAACGTGTCGGGCCGGCCTGCGCTCCACCGCCACAGCACGCGTTCCTCCGTATGCATCATGCCATATAGCGGATGATCCTGCGGCGGCACCATCGGCGGATCGAACACGATCAGCCCGTCGAGCCGGCGGTTGCCGTCGAGAGCATATTTCAGATTGGTCCGCGCCGACATCGAATGAAAGACGCCGATCTGGGGTTTGGGACCGAACTCCTCGTCGATTGCATGGTACACCGCTGACATATCCGCCATAAATCGCTCGTAGCCGTGATCGCCGTCATGCACGGGATTGATGCCGCAATTGCGGAAATCGAATACCACGACCTCGAAATCGGGCAACAGGCGCTCCCAATAGGGAAAATATCCGTCGATCGCGCAGCCGTTTCCGTGGCTCAGGATGAGGCGGGGCGCTGACAAATTCCCGTACTGGCGGAGGATGATGACCGCACCGTCGTTCATGACGGCGTCGTGCCGTGAGCAGGGACCGGGAACGGAGAGAAAAACCATGCGTCGTTGTAGAACAAACGCCGGCGGCTGGAAATCCGGACGAGGTGACATCGCCCCCGATTCGATAGTAAGTAGGCGTGAATCTTTCTGAGAGTTCTGGATGGCTGCCGCACGTTTTTCTATGGGCCGGATTTTCAAGATCCTGTTGTGGTGTCTTATCATCGGCGTCGTTCTGTCGGCGCTGGGGGTCACGGCGGGCGATTTCTGGAACAGTCTGTGGCGCGCCGCCAACCGTGTCTACGAATGGGGCGTTTCGGCGTTCGGCTAGGCCTGGGACTACATACTGATCGGCGCCGCCGTCGTTATCCCGATACTGGTCGTCCGGTATCTGTGGGGTGTCGCCCGGACCCGCTAGCCGGATGACGAAAAACCCTTAACCCGGGGCAAAAATCGGGTAAGTTCCGCCGCCATGGACATTCAGAACTATATCGCCCGCGCCCAGCTGTCGCTGTCGTCGGAAACCGCAAGCGACAATCCGGACCTGCACCGCGCCGAGGTGCCGGAGGCATGCGATCATTTCAAATGCACGCTCCGTGGCCGCACGCATGCGATGGACTTTCATTTCAGCTGCCCGGTGGGCGAAGGACCGCCCCGGATCGAGGACACCGTCCGGTATCTGGGCGCCGTGGCCGCCGAATACGAGGAATGCGACGACGTACTGGAATGGGCGGACGAATACGGCTTCGATCCGGGACATCTGGACACGCGGAATGCGTTCGATGCTCTGGCACGGCTTACCCGCGATTTGTGGCGGCTGGTCGGCGATCCGATGTACGACGAACTGCATCAGGGCATCGCCATCGAACAGGCCGTCGATATGGCCTGGGGCGGCTTCGAAATCAGTCGCAACTGAAACCGGCGCCCGTCATTTTCCGGAATCGGGTTTCAGCCCATATCCCGATTTGACTGCCCGCAGCATCACAGCGGTGTG
>Ga0255757_10001883_pt1 | contig 20120 bp, 20 predicted proteins | sample 071ome_27_FD_179957 | JGI IMG/M metagenome (GOLD analysis project Ga0255757, IMG submission 179957) | Coastal salt marsh microbial communities from the Groves Creek Marsh, Skidaway Island, Georgia - 071409AT metaG (version 2) | ecosystem: Environmental > Aquatic > Marine > Intertidal zone >...
TAGCCAACAAAGAAGGTGCTTACTGGTCTAAGTACATTAACCCTGACCAAGTAACTAATGTGCCTGTAGAGCCTAGATTCCCTGTTAACACTTACTGGGATTTAGGTGTATCTGATGCAACGGCTATCTGGTTTGTTCAGACTGTAGCCAATGAGATTAGAGTTCTGCATAGCTATGAGAACCAAGGAGAGGGGCTGGCTCACTACATCAACTACATTCATGATTGGCGAGACAAGCATCAGGCTATTATGGGTCAGCATTACGCACCACATGATATTGCAGTAAGGGAATTGGGTTCAGGTAAGAGTCGATTAGAAACCGCTCGAACTATGGGTATTAGCTTTCAGATTGCGCCTAATGTTGGAGTTGATGATGGTATTCAAGCGGCTAGAGCTATTATGCCTAGATGCTGGTTTGACAAAACTAACTGTGTAGATGGGTTGAGAGCGCTTAGATCGTATCGTAAAGAATATGATGATCAGAAAGGCGTATTCAAAACCAAGCCGCTACACAACTGGGCTTCACACTATGCAGATGCGTTTAGGTACTTTGCGTTATCACATAGAGACTCGAATACTAACTGGGCTGCACCAGTTCAAGCAGACAATTGGAGTGTATTCTAATGGATACACATCATGCTAATGACTTGGTTCATGTGGTATTTGAACAGACCAACTATAAGCACTGGATATTCAAGTTTCTGCATCCTGAGTTCCAACACTGTTATGTGGTCAAATCATCGAGAGGCGGCCACTACTGGACGGTAGTTAACCAACGCAGATCCGGCTTAGAGTTTGAAACAGAGCCAAAAGACCTGTATCCAACAGTTAGGGATTACGCTGGAAAGAATGCTAAGATAGTCACTATTAAGGTGGAGCATAGCGAGAAGGGCAAAATACACCATCTTTCTATGCTTAGTTGTGTAGATATATGCAAGGCTGCACTAGGGATCAAAGCGTTCTTTATCTGGACGCCATACCAGTTATATAAGAGGTTAAGACATGAGTAGTGTAATTGCACCAGGAGCAAAAGAAGCTAAACGAGCTGCAAGAGAGCAACAAGCCCAGTTAGAGAAGCAGCGACAGAAAGAGAGTCTACGAGCGGCAGAAGCAGAGGATGAGGCTATGCGTAGAAAGGCAACAGCCGCTAAGGGTGGCTCACGAGCTTCACTACTTGCTACCAGTGAAACAGGCGTACAAGCCAAACCAGCCAAGCTAGGAGGCTAATATGCCTTTACAGGATTTAGGGTCAGTAGATGACCTATTGAAGCGTTTCAATGGCGCTCGTAAGAACTACGATGAAGCTCGCTCTCTGCACCAAGAGACTTATGACTTTGTAGCACCGCAACGTGAAACCTTTCGTTTCTATTCACCTGGGCAAGAAAAGAACCGTCATGTATTTGACTCCACAGCCGTAACAGCACTAGAGCAGTTTGCATCACGTATTAAGGGTTCAATCCTGCCAGCATGGAAACAGTGGGCGCAATTAACAGCGGGTTCTATCGTTCCAGAGAATGAGAAGGCAGAGATCAACAAGGCGTTAGAAGAAGCGAATGATATTTTCTTCAATGCGTTGAATCACTCCAACTTTGATACAGAGATCAATCCTGCATTAATTGATATGGGTGTTGGTACGGGCGCAATCATCATTGATGAGGGTGAGTTCAATAGCGGTGATATCTTCCGCTTTACTAATGTTCCACTGGCTGAGTTGTATGTAGAAAAGCCAATGTTAGGGCGTATCCGTTCGGGTTGGCGTAAACATAATATGCAGGTATCAGCAGTTCAGGCTGTATGGCCTACCGCTAATATTCCTGACAAGATTCTAAAGAAAGCTGAGAAAGACCCATCTACTGAGATGGAGATCATCAACGGCAACTTGTTCAATCCTAAAGATGGCAAGTATTACAACGTCATTATTCATGAAGAATCAAAAACACTGCTATTTGATCAAGCGTTCAACACTCAACGATTGATTCCATTCCGCTGGCATGTTGTTCCAGGTGAAAGCTATGGTCGCGGTCCTGCTATGCAGTGCTTGCCAGATATTCGCACACTGAATAAGATTGTAGAGTTTAAACTTCAATCGCTAGCATTGGCGGTTGGTGGTGTATGGACGGGTATCAATGACGGTATCTTCAATCCTAATACAGTGCGTATCGCGCCTAAGACTATCATTCCGGTAGGCTCTAATAACAACCAGAACCCCACTCTACGACCGCTAGAGTTTGGTGGTGATCCTGCATCAGTTGAGATGTCTATTCGTGAGTTGCAAGAAAAGATCAATCAATCATTCTTTGCTAATCCATTAGGTGATATTACTGACCCAGTGCGATCTGCAACTGAGAATATGATTCGCCAACAAGAGATGCTGAAACAAGCTGGCGCTTCATTCGGTCGCTTATACACAGAGCTTATTGAAGTTTTGATGGAAGCGGGCATTGATATTCTAGCTGGTCTAGGTCGATTGCCTCCGTTGAATGTTAATGGTGAAGAGGTGACAATTAAGCATGTATCACCACTAGCCAAGGCTGAGGATATTGAGGACTTCCAGAACATTCTAACGTGGGCGCAGTCCAATATTGGTATTGTTGGTCCAGAAGTATTCATGGGTTCTGTTAAGGTAGAAAACTTCCCTCAGGTTACTAGTGAAATGTTGGGTATCCCTGCCGAACTAGTCAGAACAGAAGCAGAGCGCACACAGTTAGGACAGGCTCTTATCCAAGCATCACAACAACAAGGGGGTGAAGGTGAACAACCCGTTTGATGAATTAGGAAAGCAACCGGAATTCTCTGATGAAGATAAGAAGCATTTTGAAAAACTTGATTATCTGATTCATAAAGTATTTGCTCAGTCAGACGAAGGAAGGGAGCTTCTGGAAATCTGGCAAGAGCATTTATTAATGTCGCCTACGTTTCAACCATCTGATAATGATTTACAGATTGGTTATAATGAAGGCGTTAAAAGCTTTATTCGTAATATTATCTTGACCCTACGAAAGGTAGAAAACAATGAGTGACGACATTCAAACAACTGTATCAGTAGAAGCGACTACTGATACACAAGAAACACCAACAACCGAAGATCGCTATGACTTTGTGCTTGATAAGTATCGTGCAGAAGGCCGGACAGAAGCAGAGGCTATGCAGCTACAGGCACAGTCTTACTCTGAACTGCAAAGCAAGTTTGGTTCATTCACAGGTGCACCCGAAGAGTACGAGGCGGTAATCTCAGAGGAGTTGACTGAGGCAGGTGTTGAGCTAGTGGCTGATGACCCAATGCTAGAGAAAGCATTTGAGTTAGGCAAAGAACTTAATATGTCTCAAGAAGGCATGAGCAAGCTTATCAATATGTACGCTGAGATTCAGCTAGCAGAAAACAAAGCGTATGAAGAGCAACGCGCAGAGAACATGAAGCAGCTAGGTAACAATGCTGCCGCTCGTATTGAAGGCATTAACAAGTGGATTGATGCCAACCTAGACAACGAAACTGCACAAGGCTTGCGTGGGATTGCTACAACGGCTGAGGGTATCAAAGCCATTGAGCAGCTAATCAGCAAGACCAAATCAGCACCAGTAGCACCACAAGACAGTACACCAGTGCCAAGTGTTACACCGCAAGAAGTACAAGCTATGCAATTCGCTAAAGATGAGCATGGAAACAGAAAGATTAATACTGACCCTGAGTTCAAGAAAGAGTATCAACGTAAACGAGATGCTTTATACGGAACGCAGGAACATAGACAGATGATAGGCTAAACTTAGACCAACTAGGGAGGGGTGCCCTACCACCCCTTTTATCCCTAGAAGGCAAAACAATATTAACAATGTAGGGATTATTATGCCATTTACACAAGATACTTTCGCACCCGTTTCGGCTTCTGCCAGCAACGCTCCTAGAATATACTCTTACTCTTCCAGTGATAATACAGTAACAGTTATTGCGGCTGGTTACTTTGAATCCAAAAAATACCAACTAGAGGAAGGAGACTGGATTCTAGCCGTTCTCTCTGATGGTGATGTTCTTCTTCAAGTTCTGTCTGATACTTCATCTGTAAAGGTTGTGGATATTAGCGGCTTACCTGCTGATAATTATGCTGGTGGGTTCTTTGATTACAATGATGCAGCTACAAGTACAACTCCTATTAATGTTGTTGGTGGCGGTGGCTTTGTAAAGTTAACCAATGACGAGGCGGGCGCGTTTACAAACAAGGCATACGCTCCGGCTGGTGTCACTGATGTTTGGGATGAAGTAGCAAATGAGTTTGACTTCACTCAGTTAAAATTAGGGGATATGGTTGATTTCAGGCTCGATCTTACTGTTACAACTACATCACCAAACCAAGACGTAGATGTTAGATTGTTCCTTGGTGTGGGGGCTGGTGAATATTCAATACCGTTTGTTCTGACAAATATCAAATCAACTGGGACTGTAAGCCTTAATAGGTATAACGGTATTTATATGGGCGACACCAACACCCTAAATAACCCTGGTGAATTTAGAATTCAGTCAGACTCTAACGCAACAGTCGTTGTTAATGGTTGGTATGTGAAGATTATTAAGCGTGGCCAGTAATTTGACTATGTCTCATTGTTAGACAATAATACACATATTCCTATCACCGATACCCTCCTAGAGGCCGGATACAACAGGATTTTGTTAGTAATTAGCAAGATCAAACCGTATTCGGCACCTTGATCAAGCTAAGAAAAGATTAAGACTTTAGGAGACAATTATGTCTAAGTTTCTTTCTAATGCTGCGATTCAAGAGTTCGACAGCGAAGTAAAACACGAATACCAATCAAGAGGCAAGCTACGTAACACGGTTACACTACGCACCAATGTTACAGGTGACGCCTACAAATTCACCCGTATGGGTTCAGGTCTAGCTAACCAGAAAGCTACTCAAGCAAGCGTAACGCCGATGGACATTTCACACGGTCGCCAAACTGCTACGCTTGAAAACTGGCTTGCACCGGAATATACGGATATCTTCGACCAAGCAGAAGTAAACTTCGATGAGAAGCAAGAGCTAGCTAAAACAATTGCTAAAGCTCTAGCACGTCGTGAAGATCAGATCATCATTGATGCTATGGCAGCGGGCACTTACTCTACTACTCCTGGTACTGATGCTGATACAGGCTTTGATATTGCAGCAGGTGCAGCAGCTCTAACTGTTGCTAAGTTGCGTTCAGCGGCTATGACAGGTTTAACTAACCGTAACGTAGATGATGAAGACCGTACTTTGATCTGTACTGCGGCAGGTGTTGAGCAGCTTCTAGGTGATCCAGAAGTAACCAGCTCTGACTTCAACGTATTGAAAGCGCTTGTATCTGGTACTCTTCAAGATACTACTTACATGGGCTTCAACATCTGCATTATCGGTCAACGTGTGGAAGGTGGCCTTCCTGGTACAGCTAACGATCGTAAAGCATTCGCATACCACAAGCAGGCTCTAGGTTATGCTGTAGGCATCGACATGAAAACGACCATCGACTGGGTAGCAGAGAAAACTTCATGGCTGGCTAACGGTATGCTTAAAGCGGGTGCTGTTGTTCGTGAAAATGCTGGTATCGTGCGTATTGGCTACGATGAAACTGTAGTAGTTTAAGGAGAACTAATCATGGCTTTCACAGCTTCTACTTTTATTCCTGTATCTGCAATGGGTAACAGTGATGCAGCTCGTATCTTCTCTTATGAGAATACAGGTGACACACTGCTTACAATTAAAGGTGCAAACTACTTTGATGATGCAGCTTCCACAACTGGCGGTCTAGGTCTTACTGACGGTGATGTAATCCTAGTAGCTGGCTCTGATGGGACTAGCTTCTTGAAGATGACTGTTACTGCTGGCGCTGCCACTGTAGCATCAGCGAACGACTTCGCTTAATGTCACTCTAGGGGAGGGTTCGCTCTCCCCGTCCTATAGGAAAAGTTATGGCCAGTGCTATCGACATTGCTTCTAATGCTTTGCTTCTTATAGGTGACGAGCCTATAAACTCCTTTAGTGATCCAGGAGCAGGGGCTAAAGCAGCGGCAAATTTATATCCAATTACTAAGGAAATGGCGTTAAGCTATCATCCTTGGTCATTCGCTCTAAAAGAGCAATATCTATCAAGACTGACACAACAGCCTGACAGTCTGACTAATTACAAATACGCCTACCAAATACCAACCGACATGATCCGGTTATGGTTGTTAATGCCTGATGGTATTGATTATGAAATGGTAGGGCAGTTCATTTACTCTAATGAAGAAAAGCTCTTGGCTCGATATGTATACGATGTTCCAGAATCGTTATTGCCTCCGCATTTTGTAAAGGCGTTGGAATATAAGTTAGCCTCTGAATTTGCTATCTCAGTTACAGAAGATGAAAATAAGAGTCAGATGTATGATCAGAAAGCCTCACAACATTTAGCTCAGGCTTCTAATGTTGACTCTCAAGGATACCCACAACAAGCTATCACTGATTCACCTTTCGTAGAGTCACGTTTCGGTTATAGTGGATTTGGAACAGTTAGGCGTTAATTATGGGTGGAATCTGGAAAGCTCAATCGAATTTTACAAAAGGGGAGTTATCCCCTTTGTTGTATGGACGTACAGACTTAGCTATGTTCTACCAAGCGGTAGAGGAAGCTACTAATGTTCTGTCTATTCCACAAGGTGGATTAAAGAAGCGTCCAGGCACTAAGTATGTAGATACTCAGTTGGGTGATGGTCGGTTAGAAAACTTCTCGTTTAGCACTGAACAAAACTATCTGATGGTGTTCACTGTAGATAAGATGCGCGTCTATAAGGATGATGTACTACAAGCAACGATAACAACGCCATACGATACGATAGAGAAGATTAGAGAGTTTGACTATATACAATCGGCTGACACGATTATCATTACTCATCCTGACGTACAGACTCAAATTATACAGCGAACATCTGATACGGTTTGGACTATCGGAAACTTAGGGTTTCTAAATATCCCTCAGTTTGATTTTAATGATGCTTCAAGCCCAACCCCTGTATCTGAAATCCAACGTGTTTCATTCAACCTGTATCTTAACGGTGATACCTTCAAGTTATCATTAGAGGGATTGCTAACAGATACGATTACGTTTAACGCATCAAATTACGATGACACAGCACAACAAATGCAGGAAGAACTACAGCGTCTAGCTAACACAGGATCAACGGGCATTACTGTTGTTAGCCCTTCTGCTGCTGTTTTTGATATTACCTTTGCAGGTGCATCTGCTAAAGATTGGAATTTGCTTGTAGTCCAACCTGTATCATTAGGTTCTACAGGTACAACAGCAACAACCCGCACACAAGCAGGTACAAGCAGAGCGGAAGACGTATGGAGTGCAACAAGGGGATGGCCTAGAACGTGTACATTCCATGAGTCCAGATTGTGGCTAGGTGGTTCTAAGTCGAGACCGTCTACACTGTGGGGTTCGCGTGTTGGTGAACCTTTCGACTTTGATAAAGGCAGATCAAGAGATGATGAGTCTATTGATGTTACTTTGGCTACTGATCAAGTTAATGCTGTTACAGGTATAGTAAGTAATAGATCGCTTCAAGTATTTACAACGGGTGCAGAGTTTTATATTCCACAGTCTCCGATCACTCCGGCGGCTGTCACTGTTAAGCCTCAGACTAATTTAGGATCGAAACGGGTACGCCCTGTATTCATTGAAGGTCTGACGATGTTTATTCAGCGTACAGGCAACGCGCTGTATCAGTTCCAGTATTTAGATGAGTTTCAATCAAATGAATCCCGCTCGATGTCATTACTTGCGCCTCACTTGATTAACGACCCCATCCAAATGTACACAAGCCAAGGGACTAGCGAGTCAGACGCTAACTACGTTTATTTAGTTGGTAGCGATGGCTCTTTGACGGTATTTAACACACAGTCATTTGAAGGCGTACAGGCGTTTACTCGATGGTCTACTGATGGGAATGTGAAGTCTGTAGCGGTGACTGATGAGAAACTTTACTTACTTGTAGAGCGAAACGGCGCATATGATTTAGACGTTGTTGATACATTGCTTAATACTGATTCGGCAGTTTACGATCCTTCATTTACTGGAACAGTATTTACTGGGCTTGCACACCTAAATGGTAAGACTGTAAAGGTTAAACTGGGCGGTGCTGCACAATCCGATCAAGTGGTATCAGGTGGACAGATTACACTTGATAGAGCGGCCAATGCTGAATCTGTAGAGGTTGGTTTAGAGTATCAGCCAGTGATTAAAACAATGCCGTTCAGTATCGACTTAAACAATGGTCCTAATTCAGCACAGAAGAAACGTATTCTCCGTTGTGCTATTAGGATTGATCAATCAAATGGTATCATTGTTAATGGACAGAGATTGTCTGACAAAGAGACAGGCGTAAATCAGTTTGACCCACCAATCCCACAGACAGGATATAAACGAGTGTTCCTTCACGGTTGGTCGCTAGAGGCTCAAGTAACAATCACACAAGACACCCCGTTCCCAATGACGGTATTAGCTTTAGATTTAGAGGTGAAAGTATAATGGCTCAAGCAGCATTATTAGCAGCGGGTGGGGCTGGCCTATTAGGTGCAGCTCAAGGTATCTCAGCAGGCAAGATAGCTAAGATTGAAAGCGAAACAGAAGCTAAGTCTATTGAGACTCAAGAGGCCGCTAGAGAGGCAGACCGCAAGGAGCAACTAGCTAGAGCGCTATCAGCACAAGCGGCAATGACGGGTGCTGGTGGTATCTCGTTTGAAGGCTCTCCATTATCTGTTATGGAAGAGGACACAAGACGAGCGGCAGAGGCTAAAGAGCGCGGCGCACTAGAAGCTCAGATCGGTGCCACTGCGGCAAAAGCCCGTGGTAAGGTTGCTAAACGACAAGCCACGGCACAAGCAGCTACTAGCCTTCTAGGTGCTGGCGCTCAAATGGGCTTACTAACTCAGGGTAAATAGAATGGTTCAGCGATTCGACCAAACGGAACAACTACAAATCGGAAGTACTTCTACAGGTGCTTCTGGCGGGCTTATGGCCTTATCTCAACGGTTTGACCAGCTTAGACAACAAGCTATGCAAATTGCTGAAACTGAGGTTGTGCAGACTGCTACTCGTGAAGGTATGGAGGCGTTTAAGCCTGGGGAGAAACCAGAGTTTAAAGACGAGGAAGTATTCTTTGGTCGTACTGGCGCTAAGGCATTTAACCAAGGATTGAGAACGCAGTATCTAGCAAGCCTATCTAACGATATTAGAAAAGACCTTGCAGCTATCCAGACTGAAAACCCTAACGATGTTCAGGCATTCACTGAACAAGCTGGCGCAGTAAGAGCAGCACTACAGCAAGAGGTTGACCCCTCAGTATTGCCACAGGTGTTAAGCCAGTTTGATCAATACGCTACTAACTCGCAGATCACGGTAGCAAAGAATCAGTTTGAGACTAAGCGACAAGAGAGCATTAGCCAAACAAACGAGGCTATTAATAACATCGGTGCTGATGCCGCTAGATTGGCACGATCTGGTGATATGGTTGCAGCTCAACAGAGTTTGCAGGAAGTAAGAACTCACCTTGATAACGCAGTAGAAGCGGGTTTCATGACTCAAGCAGAATCTAACGAGTCGTTTAAAAGCCTACAGCGTGAAGCTATTGAACAAGAGAACAAAGGTAAGTTTGACACACTAGCAGAGACAGAAGGCTTTGAAGCAGCCTTTGAAAAGCTGGATGAAATCTCAAGCAAAGTGCCTAAGGGTTGGACACCTGATCAGTGGGATACGGTTGTAAGCTCTGTTAGAACTAACTTAAACAGGAAGCAGTCTAGAGCTAAAGCAGCAAAAACAGAGGTATTACAAAAGACAGAGGAAGATTTAAAAAACTACTCTTCTGCGGTATCTCTTGGGTTTGAGGTTGATCCAGCAGAAACAGCAAGAATACAAAAAGCTGTACAAGGAACAGAGCTACAAGCGCAGTTTGATCGGGTTAATAAAGTTTCAGCTTTTTCTGTCATGTCTTACAGTGATAGAGATCAAATTCTCAACAATGCTCAGACAGGTCAACTTTCAGACGTTCAAGACTATGCAGCACTAGTAAAAGCGCAGCAAGGAGTTAATAAGCTGGCAAGAGAGGATGCTTATAGTTTAGGGGTTAATCAGGGCATTGTTGATAAGGTGCCTTTTGATATGGATGACCCTGCATCATTTGCGGCAAGGGTTGAACAGTCGAAGATTCTATCTGATCACTATGGAGTTTCTGCTTCGCCTCTGACTAATGCAGAAGCGGAAGCCATATCCAATAGTATTGATGAAATGACGCCAGCAGAAAAAACACAACTAGCTACAACTTTCAGTCAGTCGCCTAGTATTTGGGGTCAAATTGCTGAGAAAAATCAAAGTGAATTTGCAATGATTGGTGCAACTGGTGATCAACAACTAATGACTGTAGCATTCAAAGGAAAGGACTTAATCAAGAATGGCCTTATTAAGCCAGCTACACTAAGAGACTATTATAATATTACTGATGAATATCTTGGCCAAGTTTACGGGCCGCAAGATAAAAAAGCTGTGATTGATGCCTCAACGTCAGTTTATGCAGCTATGGGCGGCCTCCCAGGTGATGAGTTTGACGAAGATTTGTATGAAGAGGCATTAGCTCAAGTAACAGGAGGTGTATCAGAGGTTAACGGGTTTAGGGTTCAATTACCGCGAGGTACAGACCCAGATGATTTCGAAGATTTTATAGATGATTTTACCTCTGAGGCAGTCGCTTTTCTTGGCGGTGTATCAGGCTTCACAAATGAAGAGGCGGCAGAGGCTATACAAGATGGAAAGATTACATCTATTGGAGAGGGTAAATATATTGTTATGGGTGATAATAACTCTGCTTTATTTGGTGTGGACGGAAACCCTTTTGTTATTGAATACACTGATGAATTATATTCGCTCGTTACAGCTACGAATAGCGCTCAAAGAAAGCAAGCTGCTATGAAAGTTAGAGGGCAAAGGTAATGCCGTTTGTATCAAATAGAGATAACAGGGAGTTGATGCAGTCCATTACTCCGGTACAGAGAGAGCAAAAGTCTAGCTTCTATGATGTTTTTAGCGCGTCCGTTGGCCTAGTTTTTGATGAAGAGCTTTCTATCTCTGGCGCTTTGAATAGAGAGGGTTGGGAGCAAAGGCGACAACTTGTTACAGAAAAGATAGCAAACGGGGAAATAGATAAATCTAAATACTTTGATAAGCGCGGGCGGTTTAATTATGACCGTTTAGCTAGAGATCTAAATGACCCACTAATAAAGACAGATGCGCAACTGACAGAAGAGAGAAATGAAATCCTTGCTCATCGTAGGGAGTATGCACAAGATGTAATTGAGCGTGGAAGCGGTATGGCGCAATTTATAGGCTCTGCAACTGGTTATATCTTAGACCCTATCAACGTAGCAACTATGCCAATAGCCACTATAGGAACGGCTAGTCGAGGAATGACCGCTATAGGAAAGGCTTTAACTATTGGCCGCAATGAGGCGGGATTAGCACTTGCTACAGAGTTAGCAATACAACCATTGGTCTATGAGCATAAAGACGAAATAGAATCGCCTTACGGGTTTGATGATGCATTAACAAATATAGCAACGGCGGCAGTAGGTGCGGGGGCGTTAGGTGCTTTCACGGGTGGGTTGTCTGGGTATTTTAGGAAGGTCAAAGAAAGTACGCAGGACTTGCCGCAAGTCATAGCAGATAAAGACGCGACAGCTTCACTTGAGGTGCTTGATAGGGTAGCACACCAATTAGATGAGCTTGATGAAGGTGGTAGAGCTGCAAGTGTTAAGGCGTCAGAAGAAACGGCTATACAAGAGATCACACAAGAAATAGATCAAGAAATAATTATCTCTAGGTCAAACTTGGAAAAAGCAAGAGAGGCTGAGAAAGTAGAGCTTTCTATTATCGCTGATGAGTTAGATCGAGAGAGATTAAAAAAGATAACACGCGGCGAAACCAAAGAAATACAAAAAGAGATACAAACTCTCAATGAAAGAATAAATAAATTAGATCAGACTCATGACTACCAGCAGCTTGCCAAGGATCAGCTAGGGCCAAAAGCGAAATCCAAGCAAGTAAAAAAACGCGCTTCTGAAATTAAAGAAAGAGATGCGAAAGGAATTAACGCTAGAAAGAGATTTTTAGAAAATCAGCTTAAATTACAAGAAGCACCGAAACTTGCAGAGGCAGACTTAAGCAGGTTAAAGCAAGGGATTATTCCAGACAGATTTAAGCAAAGAATAGAAGAGGCTAAAGCTAAAGCAGCAATCGAGCATGATGTTGATGTATTAAGAACTTTAGAGAGCAAGCGGCTTGAAATGGATAAGCCATCACAAACACCTAGCACATACCAAGAAGAATCAGTACCAAAATCTATCAGCTCAAGAACAGCAACGGAAAGGCAACGTGCTGTGTTAGAATCTCAGGGTGTGGCAAAGGATTTTGATATGGACTTAGCAAAGTTTGAAGAGTTAGATAATCCTCTTATTGTGCAAGGTGATGAGGTTGTAAATGCTAACGAGTTTATGAAATCCATTGACGATGAACTTGAAGGCTTAGAGTCAGTTTTGAGGTGTACCATTGGCTAGTTTTGATTATTGTATTGATCAGGCGTTTAGCGCTGGAAAAATAACACGAGACGTTGCGGATAGCATCAAGGAAGCGGCAGACCCAGAGGCGGCCATTGATGGTGTTATAGCCGACCTATCAAGACAAAAAAGAGAAGCCGCTATTCAGGCTGTAAGAATGGCCGAATCATGGGAAAAAATAACTTCTCATCCTGGAGGTAGCTATGATGGTTTGGTTAGCTTGCTAACAAAAGACCCAACCGGAAAAGCAGGCTATCAAAACATTGAGTACCTAACTAAGTTTTATGAAGGGAAATATCAATCCCAATTTGCTGAGGCCATGAGCAGATTTAGAACTAGGGCTGTAGGATTCTCTCAGGATGAGGAAGGGTTACGCAAACTTGTAAGAGCGGTTTACGGTGAAGCAATTGATGATCCTGAAATCTCAGCTTTTGCTAGAGATTGGGAAAGCCTAACAGAAAACATAAGAACTGAATTTAATTCCAAAGGCGGCTCAATTAGCAAGAATGAGCGCTGGCTTCTACCTCAATCTCATGACATGAGAATAATTAAAAAAGCGGGCTTGGATGAGTGGAAGAATACCATTAGGCCAATGCTTGATAGAACTCAAATGACTGATGACCTTGGCAATAGGTTAACAGATGAGCAGTTTGAAGAGTCGCTTGATTTTGTATTTGAGACTATTACTACTGGCGGCTTAAATAAGACTGAGGACTTCACAGTTCCACGGCTTGGCAAGAAGCTATCAAGAAAAGGGTCTGACAAAAGATTTTTATTCTTTAAGGATGCTGATTCATGGCTGGATTACCAAGCCAAGTTTGGTAGTGGTGATATATTTACATCACTAACAGACCACATCCAAATGAAGGCGGGTGATATAGCAAACTTGGAGGTTTTAGGTACTAGTCCTGAAACCACATACAAAGCACTTAAAACGCAAGTAGAAAAAACAAGCGGATTAAGTGAGCGCCAAAAATGGATGTCAGATGCAATATTTAAAAACGCTACTGGTATTGTAAATCAAGGTGAGTTAACTACCGTTGCAGATTTCATGCAAACAACAAAGAATGTGCTAGTCGCTTCAACACTGGGACGCGCTTTCTTATCAGCTTTTTCTGACATAGGCTTTCAAGCAATTACAGCTAGATACAATAATATCCCTGCGTTTAAGGTGCTTTCAAAGCAACTTTCGCTCATGAATCCATCTAACGAGGCAGACAGAATTGCAGCGGTTAAGATTGGGTTGACTGCTGATGCTTGGTTAGGTAGGGCGACTGCTGGCAATAGATACGCTGATGTGTTTGGCACAGGAAAAAGCATGAAGGTTGCAGAGGGCGTAATGAGGGCTTCATTACTTGCACCGTGGACAGATGCAGGACAAAAGGCTTTCGGAATGGAATTCTCTGCTATGCTGGCTGAGAACTTCAATAAAAGCATTATACAATTAGACCCAAATCTAAGAAGAGCATTTGATACCTACGGGATCACTTCTGATGACTGGGATTTATTCAGAGCGACTAGAACACTTGACCACAACGGCGCAAGATACGCAGATATGACACAAGAGGGTGGGAAAAAGTTCCATTCTATGGTGTTGTCTGAAACTGATTATGCAGTTCCTAACCCTGATTCTAGAGTTAGAGCAATCACTACAGGCGGGTTAAGCCGAGCCAGTATTGAGGGTCAGGCGTGGCGAGCAGCAATGATGCTGAAAAGTTTTCCGGTTACAATTGCTACGACTCATTTTTATAGAGCGGCATACCAAGCGACCATTGGCCAAAAATTGGCTTATATAGGAACGCTAGCAGCAACAACAACCGCATTAGGTGGAATTGCTTTGCAAGCCAAAGACATTACAAGTGGCAAAGAGCCTAGAGAAGTTAATGGTGATTTTTTTGCGGCTGCTTTTGCTCAGGGTGGCGGCCTTGGTATTTTTGGCGATTTTATTTTTTCTGATGTAAATAGGTTTGGAGGCGGTATAACCTCAACACTGACGGGGCCAATGGGTCAGGCATTAGATACATCGGTTGGTTTAACTCTTGGTAATGTTCAGCAAGCGATAAAAGGCGAAGAAACAAATGTTCTTGGGGAATCTGTAAGATTTATTGATAGATACTCCCCTGATATATGGCAAACAACACTGCTAAAGGGAGCTTTGTTTGATCAGATCGAGGTTATGGCAGACCCAAAAGCACAAAAAAGATTCAGAAAGATCGTTAGAAAAAGACGAAAAGAATACAACCAAGACTATTGGTGGAAACCAGGACAACCAATTCCAGAGGCATTAAGATGACTATCACTACAAATCCGTCACGCGACGAATACACATCAACGGCTGGTCAAACGGTATTTAATTACACGTTTAAGATTTATGCCAATACGGACCTTAATGTATACGTTACACCATCAGGACAATCACCAGATGATTCAGCAGATTTAACCACTGATTACGTTGTTGATACAGGGACTATCGGTGAAGAGGCTGGTGGATTTATCACATTTAACACCCCCCTTAATAACGGTGATGCGGTAACTATTGTTTCTGCTATTCCTTATGATCGAACTGTTGATTATCAAAATAACGGAGACTTTCTTCCCGAGACTGTTAACGATGACAATGACCGTCAGGTAAGCCAGATTAAGCAGATTCTTGAGCAAACAGGCAGGACGCTACAGTTCCAAGAGTCACTGCAGGGCGCTTCTACTTTATCCCTGCCTGATCCAGTATCCCAAAACTTTATGCGATGGAAAACTGATCTAACAGGCTTGGAAAACGTAGAGCTAGTGGAAGGTGCTTTGGTTGTTGGCAATGGTCAGTTACTCATCTTCCCAACTGTGGCGGCATTGAAAGCCAGTACAAGCGCATTATTGGTTCCTGGTGTTAATGTCCAAACACAGGGATACTACTCTGCTGGTGATGGTGGTGGGGCTAACTATCTAATTGTTACACCGCAATCGGCTGATGAATATGGCGATCATACGTTGGTGAATGGTAATGTGGCTTCTATTCAGGTTGAACCGCTTGTAAAGGTAAAGTCTTTTGGTGTAAAAGGGGATGGTGTAACAGATGATACTATCGCTCTTGCAGCAGCTAAAAACCACGCTGAAACACTCGTAAACAACGGTGAAGTTAGTGGATTAGACTTGCAAGGGGCTAGAATGATCACATCTAGCACTATTACTTTTGATACACCTATGGTTGTTGAAGGTGGTAATGCCTCTATATGGTGGGAGAATAGCGGTAATGCCGACATAATCTATGTCAATGCAGGCGGTCAAGGTGCTGGTTCAATTCGCAATAAATGGGTGTTCAGAGATATAACAATTGCTGGCGGTGACGGGACTGGGGCAGCATTGCATATTGATACAGTTGCCTATTCAGTATTTGAGAATATCAATATCCCATATTGCGGCTATGGTGTTGTTATTGAGAACTCACTATTAAATACATTTAAGCGGGTTGTTGTGTCTGGTATCGCTGTATCACTAACAAACCCAGATGTCTCATGGATTCCTATTCCAGCACACAGAAATAGAAAAGGGTTCTTCTTGTTTGGTGGGGGAGTTACTGGTCCGAACGCAAATACATTTATCCAATGTGGCGCTCAAAACTCAACTGATGAGGCAATTCGCTGCATCGGAGGGAACAATAGTCATTTTATTGACTTTGATTCAGAAGGTCACACAGGAAATCATTTGTATGCTGATGGTTGTTTAAACTTGCAGTTTACAGGTGGAGATTTTGAAGGTGTTAGTAATACAGTATTTATAGACTGTACTAATGGGGGCATAACAGGAGCATTCCATAACAACGTAGTGAGAGTAGAGGGTGATAGCAATTCAGTAGTTATTAAAGATAGCACTATCAAAATCATCACTATTCAAGATGCTACTTGCGAAAACTGCGTTATTGACAACGTAACCCTATATACTGGTGCATCAGGTATAACAAACAATGGTACAAATACTAGAATTGGCCGGATTTACGATCAAGATACATCAGATCCCTATTTTGGCAATGAATGGTTTAAAACAGGGCAAGCAGTTATTAATGTGGGGGGAACCACCACAGGACATACAATTACATCAAATTCAGTTCTAGTTCAACGATCCGGTCAGATTGCCTACGTGAATATCGACATAAACTGGACATCGCTGAATGGTACTGGTGATATCTCATTTGATATTACAAGCTTAGTAACAACTGCAGGTGCTGAGTCAGTTTTAAGCGCGGCAGACCTTAGAGTAACTATACCTGCCGGATATTCTGGATATACTGCAAAAATGACTAGCGGCAATTTAATTGCACTAAAACTTCTAACAAACTCGTCTGGAACGAACGATGGAAATGTTAGCACCTCTGATGTATTTGGAGGTTCAACAGGTGTGTCAATATCTGGGGTTATAAGGTTAAATTAAGGGCATTACGCCCTTATCCATACATGGGTTCCTGATCTTTCTCAAGAACCCAATTGTCATCACGCCAGCCACACGTACACATTTTAAGCCGTTGCGATCCAATCAACACGCAAGCCTGCCCGCACTCAGGGCAGGGGCTTGCAGGGTTATTTGGGTTGCCGTGGCTTCTCATATAGCAACGTCCGTTAAGTCTGCAGACTTAACAAACACACCATCAATCATTACACCTTTACGGTCTTTAATATCGTTGTAAGCCGTTTCTAGGCACTTTTCAAAGTCTAGTCCTAACTGCGCAGCTAAAATGATTAAAACTACTGTACAGTCTCCTATGTCGTCTGCTGCGTCCTTACCTTTACAGATAGAGTCTGACAGTTCGCCAGCTTCTTGAATAAGCTTCATGTACTGGTCTTTAGGTGTAGCGCCTTTCACAAGGTTACGATCTTCTGCCCACTTTGTTACTAGATTGATCAAGTCTTTCATTAACTATGCCCTCTGATAATTGTTTTCACACGTTCTTCATTCATACCCATAATGTTAGCTATTTGATAGGGTTTAAATCCATAGCTTACATATTCAAGCAGTTCTTCATTAACCTTACTTTCTTTTTCTATCTTTCTTCCTCTACCTGATACGCCCAACTTCCAAGCCATTGTCTGTACTGCCGATGGTGTTTTGTTGTAGCGCTTTGCTAGTATCTTTGATGTTACCTTTCCGTAGTTCTTCCTTAAATCCTTAAGCTCCCAGTCCTGCCAACGATTACTACTCATACACCAGCCGCCTCAAGCAAGAATTCGACTCTATCACTATCTAACCCTAAGCCTTCATGAGAAGCCAGCCAGCCAAGATTAATGATCTGATTACCTTTTGCCTTCTCTTCTGCAATAAAGGCTGCATGTTGATCAGAGAGGCTGTCATTGATCTCTTCATGGTAGACAGGGAAAGGTGATTCAACCTCCACCCAAGTGTATGCCTCTTTACCGTTCTTCTCTTTGATTAGAGCAGCTAACCACAATCCCCATTTATAGCGGAATTTCCAAACCGCATTAAACATGTTTCTTGATACGGTTAACTCTTTGCCTGACTTGATAGATCGAACCTTACAAGCCTGATCCTCAGCGTTGAATGTGATGATTAAATCTTTTAATCCTGCCTTGGCACATGACTGAGCAGACTTTAACGGGTTGTATTTCTTTCTTTGTTTCGCCATAATGATTCCTTCACATTAACTATGGTCTAGTGAGTGTGAAAACTAATTTGAAGTGAGAGGGCTACCAAGTAGGTAGCCTTTTTGCTATCTGCTAGAAGGGTGGATCGTTTGGATTCATGCCGTTCTGCATAGGTTGCTGTTGCATTTGCTGGACCTGCTGAGGATTCATAGGCTGGCCGTTGGGCTGCATATATCCCTGTTGTGGCTGTTGAATTTGCTGAGGTTGTTGATATCCCTGCTGTGCTGATTGTTGTGCAGGTTGCTGATTAGGGTTGTAAACATAACCAATTCGAGCATTAAGCATATCAATAGTTAGTTTAGTACCAGTCTGACTTTCAAAAGAATCAATCTTTAGTTGCTCTGCGGTTACCGTAACGATTGCTCCCTCAACTAATGCTTGCTGATAGAAAGCAATCTGCCCTGGTGATTTAGCAAAAATTGCTGCTTGGTAATTAGTCCATTCATCTTGTTTAGTTTTAGGGTCGCGATACTTAACGCCCAAACGAATACCAAACCCTACTGATTCACCAGCTTGGAATTGATTGGCTGCTTGATTTAGTTTACCTGTTACTGAGTGCATTATTTAATCCTTACTTAATTGTGAAATATTCAGTTGATTTACCACGGTACTCTTCAAGATTTACACCTTCAAGTTGCGGCACTTTCTTGTAATTAATTGAGCCTTTGCGTGTTACCTTTAAAACCTTGTTGTAATTACCTTCAATTGATTGGCCTGCCTCTTTAGCAAACTCAATCATCTGATCCTTAACTTCTTTTAGCTTTGCCTCTGCCTTGTCAAATTCAGATTTAGCTTGAGCGTAGGATGACTCAAGAATAATAAACTGCTTATCATCTGAGACATCCTTAACCTTTGGCTCAAGATAGGGTTTAGCTAACTTTTCATCCGCAATGATAGCTTTAAACTCTTGATAGAATGCTTCCAGCTTAGGGAAGTTTTCACTCCACCAAGATTCCGCTTCTTCTCGTGTAGCTGTTTCAAGGTGATCATCTATGTTTAGCAGACTCCCATCTTTCTCTTGAAGCACACAACAATAAAAATCCCAATACTGCTTATCAGCCACAATAATAGAGAACATGACTTGATCACGGTAGTAGGCTTTCTCAGCTAGGCTGTAGGCTTTTTTAGCTCTATATGGAGTCTTTACCTCAAGCCCACCATTTTCATCTAACAAACCATCTGGTGAGCAAGCAAGGTAATCATAATCCTTATGGATGATTAAGCCTGATTCTTCAATGTGCTTTGAAGTGGTAAAGAAGTATTCCTGAATGGTTAAATCCTCATACTTCTCACCAAACCGAGTTGCGTCATTACCTTGAAACTCTTGTTCAAGACCGAACGACTGGCGCACCTTATCACGCATAACATCATCACGCGATTTGTACGGATTGTTACCTAGAATCGCGCCAACGATAGAGGCCGTGATACGACCTCTTCTGGCTGCGAACCACTCACTTGAACGCTGACTAATTTCCATTGTTAATCTCCATGATCTTAGCTTTAACTTTATCGTCTACTGTGTACTTAGTTTCTAGGTCGTAAATGATCTGTTCAGGCGTAGACTCTCCACTAGCTACTTTCTCAATCATCTTAGGAAGGTGCTTTTGTAGCTCCATGTACTGAGGCTTTTTGTTAGTTACTCGATCCATAGCAAACTCGCCATCATCATCAGCACTTGGTACGCCAGCAATGGCTTGGAGTGAGTAGCGCCTTGCGTATGTGATTGCTGAACCAGCCGCTTGAGGGTCACGCTTACTCAGTGGAAGTACCAAGGTATCTTCAATCCATTCACCTGATTTGTGCATTAATCGAGTAGTAACGCCAACACCTACATCATTCATTAATGGCGACTGAACATAACTTAA
>Ga0255757_10001895_pt1 | contig 20034 bp, 21 predicted proteins | sample 071ome_27_FD_179957 | JGI IMG/M metagenome (GOLD analysis project Ga0255757, IMG submission 179957) | Coastal salt marsh microbial communities from the Groves Creek Marsh, Skidaway Island, Georgia - 071409AT metaG (version 2) | ecosystem: Environmental > Aquatic > Marine > Intertidal zone >...
TTACCTGCTGCTTTGAGAAGTTCCTTAAGTTCGGCCACGGTCATTGAGGAATAGTCGACAGATTCCGAAACTGGTGCTGGTTCTTCAGCGACATCTTCACTCGAATCATCTTGGTTCTCAGGCTCGGGTGCAGCTTCGGATTCCACATCTGCAGATTCTTGGGGAGCATCACCTTCGGGCTCATCTTCTTCAGATTCTTCGACATCAGAGGCTTCTTCTTCCATTGCTTGAGCAAGAAGTGCTGCCTTCTTTGCCTTCATTTCGGATGCAACTCTTGCTTCTTCAGCATGAATTTCGTCAAGTGTTGGACCTTTGTCAACGACAACACCTTCTTGGAGCAATTGACTCTTACGAATTGCAACCGATCGAAGAGGGTAAATGGTTTTCGCAACCTTTTGAATTTCTTCCTCCAATTTACCGTTCATGATCCCTTCTTGAAGTTGTGCGAAAGTGTTCTTTGCACTGTATCCTAGGATAATTTCTCTGCATTTGAGTCGAAGTGCGTGTTTAATCGAGGTCTGGACTCGTTGCTGAGTGATTATGAGCGGCTTTAGGCGGACAAGATAACCGTCATTGGTAACGACATCAACAACGTCCTCGATCTTCCCACGATATCTTCGAATTTGTCGTCGAACGTGGTCAGATTGATGTTCATGTCCAATAAACTGGGTGAGAGCGTCTTGGCCAACACATTCTGTAACTTTGAATTTTAGAATCACGTGTAATTTTGTGAAATCACCGCTAAATTCTTGTTGTGTGAGCGTGTATACCCTGCCGATAATGAATTCGTCGGATTCACCGAGTGTTTCGCCAATTTTCTTGAAATCCCATGGATGTCGAGGTGCTCGAATAGTGTACCATCGCTTGTTTTTCCACTTGTCTCTTTGTTTTCTTGCTGCTGCACGTGCTTTCGCTGATACTTTATTGGCCATAACAATCACTCAGTAAGTCCTATGGGGGCTACCCCACTAGCAAATTGCCGACAAACATCCTGTATATGAAGAAAGCCCTTCGGTACAAGAGCCACATGCAACAGATTCAAAATTGAATCTATTGTGGTTTGTTTATGTCATTCCACCGTGTGAACATTCGCACAAGTGTGAGTTCCCTTATGGACGAAGAGGTGACGTTAGAATCACTCAAATGGTTACTTGGCAAAGATGTAGAGATCATTCAAGACCGAACAACGTCATATCACGGTGCGGCGTTACATGTGCTTTCGGCGGAATTGAAAAAAAATAAAGACATCTCATTTTTCTTCTCCATGATAAAGCCTATTTTTGATGATGAGTTTCTTCATGGACTTCATCAACGGATTGATGATTCTCATACCGTTCATTTTCGCTTGGATGCAGATGCTCTCGTTGAGAAGAAAATTGTCACACACGATGTAAAGGAAAATCATGTCATAAAGTGTGAAGCTAAACTCGAGGTTTATCCCAAGCAAACACCAATCGACATCTTGCACGATTACATCAAAAAAATTTGAACCTACTTGTGAACCTAAGAAAAGCAAGCATTGATGTATGATTACACATCCCCAACTTTGAGGAAGAACCATGCCACATGTAGTCACATCACCATGCGTCAATCACAAATATCAAGAATGCGTTGCAGTATGTCCAGTCGAAGCATTTCGAGAACTAGACACTTACCTTGTTATTGACCCAGACGAATGTATCGATTGCGGTGCATGTATTCCAGAGTGCCCAGTCGAAGCGATCTTCGCTGACACTGATGTCCCTGCTGATGAGGAAGAATGGATTGACCGAAACGCATCAGAAGCAGCAGACGCTCCAGTCGCAGAAGGAGACTCACCGGTACTAGCCGATGATTAATCCTCACTCGACGTCTGCGACCGAAATCTTGGGACGTTTCAGCATAGTAGAGGTGATATAATGCCAGAATTTGAAAAATTCAGAAAGGGAAGTGACCTACTCAAGAAAGGCTTTGCTCGAATGCAACAAGGCGGAGTCATCATGGATGTTGTTGACCCGGAACAAGCCGCTGTAGCCGAAGATGCAGGTGCAGTTGCCGTCATGGCTCTTGAACGAGTGCCTGCGGACATACGAAAGGCAGGAGGTGTGGCTAGAATGAGTCACCCTGAGATGATTCAAGGCATTCTTGATACAACCTCAATTCCTGTAATGGCCAAAGCAAGAATTGGCCATGAGTCTGAGGCTAGAATTCTTGAATCAATGGGCGTTGATATGATTGACGAATCTGAAGTGCTCACACCCGCTGACCCGTTCTTCCATATCAACAAAAAAGACTTCGACATTCCCTTTGTCTGCGGAGCAACACACCTCGGTGAAGCGGTCCGAAGAATCTACGAAGGTGCAGCAATGATTCGAACAAAAGGTGAAGCTGGAACGGGTAATGTGGTCGCAGCTGTGACTCACGCACGCATCATAGACCAAGAAGTTCAACAAGTTCAATCCCTCGATGATGATGGACTTGATGTTGCAACAAATCAAATCATGCAACGATTCGAAGTCCTAGCAAAACATTCTGAACTTCCTGGAACACATATGATGACGCCATTTGGGCCAATCGATGACGCAATGACAAAAGAAGTACGAACAATCTTGGATGAGGTTCATTCGATGGGACGATTACCTGTTGTCACATTCTCAGCAGGGGGAATCGCCACACCCGCCGATGCAGCACTCATGATGAATATGGGCATGGATGGAGTGTTTGTTGGCTCAGGGATTTTCAAGTCAAGCGATCCTAAAACAATGGCAGACGCAATTGTTCTAGCAACGGCTCATTACAATGATGCAAGTAAAGTTGCCGAAGCAATGGCAATGATGCAAGGTGACCCCATGAGAGGTGATGAACTTGAAACTCTTGAGGTCCGATTGGAAGAACGAGGTTGGTAATCAACTAAGCGGATCAGAAATTCCGACTTCTCCAAGTGTCCACTTCAATGTTTTAACAACTCCTTCAAGTGCCTTGTGATTTCTTGCTGCTTCTTTCATGCCTTCTGTATCTTTTTCTCGCTTGCACGCATCGTACCATTCTTTCCATTGATGCATTTTTGCTTCTGCTCTCTCAAGCATCTCTTCAATCTGTTCCCAAGTCCTGTCGTAACGTCGCTCTGCAGACATAGTGGTCAATTTCGGCCGCTAGCCGATGTTTTATTATTGTAACGACGAGAGCATCAAAGATTTACTGAGGAATTCGTTCATTTTCTAGATGTGACCCTGGCGAAATAGAGACACCATCGCCAAGAATGCAATTGATGAGTTGAGTTCCATCTCCAATTGTACAAGACTCACCCACAATGGAGGACTGAAGAACACATTGCGAACCGAGTGTGCTTCCTTTCATAACGTATGAATTTTTGAGCGAGGTCTCGTCACCTATAACACAATCTTCGCCGACAAATGAATCACTTTGATGAAATAACGCCGTTGTATGCTGCGAAGAATTTGCTTCATTGTTATCTTCAAATTGTAGAGAGAACGGCAAGAAATGTTGATGTTGTAAAAGAGCACGTTGTGCATTAAGCAATTCTTGGGGATGGCCTACATCAAACCACATTCCTTCAATTTTCTTGGCATACATAGGCCAACCCATGTCAAGTAAAAGTGGAAAGAGTTCCTTGCTGAAGTCAAATTTAGTATTCTCAGGAATATGATCAAACACTTCGGGTTCGATGATGTAAAGCCCAGCGTTGATCAAGTTTGAAAATGCATCCTCTCGTTTTGGTTTTTCTGCGAATCTTGCGATAAAACCTTCATCAAGCCCTTCGGTTAGCGTGCCTTGATGACGGGCTGATAGTCCCACGATGCCATATTGAGACGGGTCGTTAACTTCCCACAGGGCCATTGTAACTTTTGCCTGATTTAATCTATGGGCTTCGAGGAGTGGTGTGAGATCATATGAGGCAACAGAATCTCCTGAACCAACGATGCATGTTTCATGCAATTCATTTTTTAACAACCGGACACTACCTGCAGTGCCCATTGGGCTGGACTCTTGATTCACTCGCGAGGGTATAGAAAACACTGAATTCCAATCTTGAACATGTGATTCCAGTTGTTCTCCACGGTAGCCGGTGGTAACAACAAGTTCGTCAACGCCTGCCTTAGCAAGACAATGAGCTACAAAATCAATCACTGGACGACCGAGTAATGTGACCATTGGTTTAGGTTTCGTTAATGTTAGTGGCCGTAGTCGAGTCCCCTCACCGCCGGCCATGATAATGCCGTGCATAATTCAGCCTCACTTTCTCTTCAATGCACCAACATTTACCTTGGGTTTTTTTGCCTTCTTTTTGCGTTGAGGTTGTTCGCCGTAATCACTCATTCCTAAACCTCCCATCAACAATTGACCTTCTGAAAGCAAGGTATCGATAAGATTTGAAGCTACTTCTTCGGATTCAGCCCCTGTTTTCATTTCAGTTTTGACCTGCTTATTGTGATCTGTCATCCAAGATTCACGCTCTTGCTTCGTCAAGTTAAGTTGTTCTCTTGTCTCATTGACTTCAACCATCATAGCTTCTATTTTCTCGTGAACTTGGTTGGCCTTTTCTCGTAATGCGACCGATTCCTCATGGAATCTGTCGCCCTCTGCTTTAAGGAAATCACGATGAGAAAATGACTCATCAAGCTCTACTTTGAGTTCATCAGCCTTGGCAATCACCTCAAGCATCAACTGATGAGATGCGTCAGCCTCTGCGGTTAAGGTCTTGATAGCAACATCAAGGTCTGATAAATCGAGTTTTACCATCTCAAATTGACCTACTTCTGGTTCAAGTTCCTCAACCCGTTGCTTCATTCTTTTCAGGTCTGACATGATTTTGTCTTCTCTTTTTTTGCCCGTTGCCGTGGTTTCGAAGATAGACTCGAGGTTAGCAATCTCACCTTTCAAACGAATATATTCTGCGGATGCAGATTGTTTCTCGCCTTTTTCTTTCCGTCGACCTTGTGATTGATTGATGAGGTCTTTGCGTTGTGCTTGGAGTGCGTTTCTTTTTTCTTTGTGGACATTAATTTCAGCTCGAAGAGCCTTCATTTCCGCTAAGAGTAACGTGTGCTTTTCACGATGTTCTTTGTATTGTTTTTGAACTGTATTTCGCTGTTCTGCAACGGCCTTCGCCTCGGAATTGAAATTATTTCGAGTATCACGCAATTTTCGAACTCTTGATTCCATCGAATAGAGATTCTCACGGAGTGCCTTTTCGCTTTCTGGCTCAAAACGCTCTTCACGGGCCATGTCCATTCCATGATTCCTCCATTATCAATTCTATGGATTGAAATTGAAATCAAATTTGGCCAAAAAGATAGTATAAACTCATGATGATACTTGATAGAACACCAGTTCCTCCGACGATGAAGCTGAAAATTGAGGATGATTGTCGTAGCCATTGACGGAACTCTGTTCGTATTCGAACATTGATTTGACGACCAAGAATGAGTTCACCATCTTCTTCTTCTAATCGAATTGATACTGTTGCATCTCCTTTTGACTTTGGTAACAATGTTTGCCAGCCAACCGTTCCATCTTTCAATAATCCAGACATGATTCCAAGGACGTCATCGTCACCTTCTGCTGCTAATGGAAGCGGGGTGTCGCTCCACCAATATTTTTCACCTGGTCCGAGTTGGTATTTTAGGGCGATATCGCGAGGTTCGAAATTTGGCGTTTGAATCCGATAAACAATCGTCCTTGGTTGGTCAGATAAATTGTGCATCATTGTAAATAAATTCGCTCGGGATGTGACCACATTTTCCATATCGACTTCAAAAATTAAGTCGGGGAAGGCAGAAGACCGTCCAGATTCTAAATCTTGTTTTAGTCGGTCAATCATTCGGAAAAATGCTGGACAAGATTGGTTGACTTTTTGAAACAACGCTAACCAGACCTCAAGTGAAAACGATTCATTGTCGAGAACAAAATCTAAGCCATCTTTGGTAAAGACCTCCCCGAGTTCTTCGCGCATGGTTTTTCGATCTAATCCATTTGCATGTCGATAAATTGTAATGAGGAATTTCTCCCTTGCATACATGCGGTCTATTTTTTTCAAAAATCCTGATTCGACTTCTTTGATGTATTCATCATAACTCGCCCTCAGAAGTGGGTCCATGTGTGTTCGAAGCAGATCGTTGAACACCATTTGTAATGTTGATGGATGAACAGGTGGATCATATGCCATCAGTAAACCTGTTTTTTCAACCATATTGAAACTAGAATTACGGGTTGTTAGATGTTGCCCAATCGAGAGGAGTGTGAATGAAAAAGAGGCGAGAAGTGCAAGGTTACCGTAATTGTTACCGGTATCAATCAAAATCGAAGCCCCAAGAAAGAGGAGTGCGAGTAAGGCATAGATCAACGTCCATGTATGACCTGCCATGGATTTTTGCAGATAGTATTCCAACCCATCGAATCCGTGCAGAGATTCAACTGAACGATGTTGATTTTTGTAGTAATCAACTTGGTTGTGAAACGTGAGAAGTGACATTCGCACACGAAATCTGTGAAAACCAATAGAAAAAATGTAACCTGTCAGAAGGACAGCACACAAGAGTGAGTTTGTTAGGGAAAATGAAAGATTAACGGTCGGTTGAATACTATCAATCCACCACTGTGGAGATGCTCCCTCAAAAGCCCAGGCCATGAAATACACGAGGATGGACACACAAGGAATAATAATGATCAATCGAAGACCTGAACTGATAATTTGACGATCGATTGCATGCAGTACTTGCTCGGATAACCTGAAACCTGGAGAAGATTCAGTCACGCTTCCAGAGGCCGATTCTACGACTTCACCGGAATCGCTCATGTAACAACCACCTCGGATGAAGTCAAAAGGATTCCACCTCTAATCGACGAGTTTGACCAAAATTTTCGACATCAACTCATCGTCCAACTCACAAAGCGATGAATCATCGAATTGAAATTCCTGTTCTCGCCGGATAATATTGGTTCCGAGTTCAAGGCCTTGCTTTGCAAGAATGGTTTTTTCTGGTTGCGAAAAAAACATCGCTGATACAATACATGAGGTATGGTCAGGTATGTCAGAAAGGAGCATGTACTCGCTTTTTATGTTCTCTAATTTGCTTTTGATGTGAACATCAGCTTCAGGGATTTCTCTTCCACTAGGGTCTTCGGATGCATTTGAAAATAGAAGAGAAAGTGAAACTTCCAAATCATCATCAATTGCATGTTCTAATCGACATGCTGTTTCGTGAGCATTTCCTTTGAATGGAAGAATGTCGAGTAAGAGTTCTGCGAGTCTATGGCGGCGTTTCATACGTTGACCGTGCTCAAGTCCTGTTTCCGTAAGTTTTGCACCTTTGTATGGTGTGTAAATCACCAATTCTTTACTCGCTAATCGGCGAAGCATTTCAGTGACAGATGCTGGTGATACACTCAATTTCTCTGCTAATTCACCGGTACGAACATGTGCCGATGGATCTTCTTCGTAACACTCGTACATCATTTCAAGGTATTCATCTTCAAACTCTTGAAAATGGCCCACCATTACTCTACCTCATGACGCTTTGAAAACACATTTACATGCAGGACACCGAACTGAACCATCATAGGAATTTGGTACCCGCAAGGAACGCTCGCAATCAGGACAGGATATCTCTTTCTTGCCATCATTGACCGTAGAATTTGGTTCTTCTTTAACCTCATCTTCTTTCTTTAGAGGGGCTTCGGACTCACCAGAGGATTTTGTAGCAACCTCAAAACTATGTTCACAATCTGGGCATCGAACTTTTCCTTCATACGTGTGTGGTATCCGAAGTTGTCTTGCACATTCCGGACAGTCGATTGTTTTCTTTTCTTCATTTGAAAACTGTCGATCCAGATTTTTCTTCTTGTGGTTTGATTCTTCTTTTTCCAAATTTGCTTGAGGCGGGTCAACCTTATGTTGTCTCAATCTCAATATGAAAATGATGACTCCCCCTAAAACAACGCCGTAGAATACCTCGAGCATCGGTATTTCAAACGAAGATTCATCAACAACAAGTTCACCTGATTGATAGAGTGTTGTTGATTCAATGCGTTTGCCTTCAATTAACCAAACTACTTTCAATTGAACCTCATTATTTGATGGCCAAATGATTTCTGGGGTAACTGTTGCTGATTGCGATGTTCCTTGGATTTTGGGTGCTGGGCCTGAAAACAAAACCTCTCCATTAGGGCCGAGAATTGAATATTCACTATTTCGGTCAACGAAAAATCCAGTGACCTGAAACGAAATTTCTACTTCCGTACGATCACCTTCAATTGGACGCCTCGGTGTAAGGAGAGGGTCGAGTTCAACGGTATATGTGGGCTCAGCGATTTCAAATTCTTCCATTGCAACGGAGCGTGTGGGGTTTGCCACCCAATCTATTGGAGTAACAATGACAAAAACTCCTTCACAGGTTCCTTGACCCACGTATAATGGTAAAACGACTGAACCTGTTGATAATTCAATTTCAAATTCCCCAACTTGTTCTTCAAGTGTGCCGGTAAAAGTGCCATACGAAATATGGACTTGTCTTTTTGAACCCTCACTTATCGACACTTTAACATCGAAAGACAAACCATCATTTTCACTCCACACAATCTTAGTAATATCGGTGTTAATGGCCTGAGATTCGCTGACATTGATTGAAACAATTCCTGAAGAATCTGTTGAAAAAGCTCCATCGAACGTCACTACCTTCCAATCAAATTCATACAAACCAGAACGAGGTAATTCAAAATCAATGCTCACCTCACCAGCAGAATTCGGAGGTAATTCGAGATATTCTCCGCTTTGTTCAACTCCATCGAAAGTCATGACCAATTTCGCATGACCTGTTTCAGTTCCAGTGTTTCGAATCAACATGGATGCGTGATAGCGGTCACCAACGTTCCATGGTCCAGTCATCGCAGTTGGTTTCGATTGACCTACAATCTCAAACATGGCCGATGCCATGTTGTACAATATCGTGACTTGGGGCACGGATTCATCATCAATTCGTTGGCCTGTGACCTCACAGGCGAGAAGACCTGGACGAACCGTGTGCTCAACAACGACTTGAAGATTCGATACCGGTCCTATGTCTATGGCTTGAAATGAAATATTCTCGCCATCCAATTCACAAGAATAAAATCCAGAATACGGCACAGAACCATTGTTCCAGATTCGAAACGTATGATTTGCCAAAGTCCCTGCGGGTAAATTCGTAGTCGATGACAGCGATTCAACTTCTAAAAGAGGGAGCGGCGGCGGTCCAACGAGAATATCACCAGACCTTGAGTGAATTCCTTGAATACCAGTGACGTTATCTAGAGTGATGGACCAATTCAGCACTCCCTCATTGAGAACATTTGGTGAGTATATTTGCACTATTTTTGTTGAAGAGGCATTGACCTCAATCTCATCAGAGGTGTAATTCCATTCCAATCCGTCGATAAATGATACAATCAACGTCCCCCTCCAATCATAATCACCCTCGTTCATGAGTGGTATTTGCATTCGGAGAAAATCACCATCTGAAAGGCTGAGATTTCCAGTCGAGTTGAGCATTTCATCAATGGATTCAAAGTATATTCCAGAAACAGATCCAATCGATATATTACTTGGACGTAATCTATGTAGGGTTCTCTCAAACGTCAAAATACCCGGATTGGACGAACTAAGGTTTACACCTACATCCCCTGAAATTGACACATTGAGGATACTGTAACCATATGGCAGCGAAGAAATATTTTTCGAAATTTGCTCGGCACCTGCCGCATCTATGGAAACGCTTTGAGATGAATTCTGAATCACTTGACCTTCAATAGACCGAATCTGGTATTCGATAGTTACATTTGAACCATACCCTGAATCTTCGACAATTGTAAAATTTACATGAATATAGTCACTTTCGATTTGTTCGAGTTCAGACAGGTTAATTGAGGAAGAATCGATGAATGCAGTTCCATTCTGAGCCACAGCAAACCCCATGAATGGAAATGAAAGAAGGCTCATGAACAAAAGGAAAACAACCAAGGAGGATTTGGCCGTTTTCTCCGCCATGGAGGACCACTAAATTTGAGGTTCTTCACTTTCACCCCTATTTGAATGACTACGCCACCTTTATTGAACATTGACGGGTCGGCGGGTTGCTATGCAAGTGGACAAACTCCTCGCCATCACCCCTGAGGCTTTAGCGAAAGCAATATTGCATCGTCGCGAGCGACTTGCCGAAGTCATACCCGAACAACTTGAGGCGAAGATTGATGAAAAATCGATTGCAGAAGATATTGCCCGAGATGCAAAAATGCAAAGGGATGAATTAAATGAGAAAGTTGCACGAATAAAAGCATCGAGAAATAACGCTCAAGCGAAGGCTAAAGCATTGTTTGAACAGGCCAACGCACTTCGAGAGAAAATCGATGAAGCCGGAGGATACAAGAATCCGGAACCTGAGTGGAAGAAGGAAAAGTTACAACAAAAATTGGAACAATTGGAATTTACGCTCGAAACCAACTGGGGCGATCATAAAACTGAGGGTCGGATTCACGATGAGATGAAACGCCTCATCCGACAACACGAGCAATGGGTTGAGAATCGTGCTGCATCGCAGCCACTCATTGCGGAGTTTAGAACATTAAACCAAGAAGCAGTCGATCTCATAAATCAAGCCGAGCAGTTCCATCAAGAAATGCTCCTTATCGTTCAAGAGAATGAAAAATTTCATTCTGAATATATTGACAAAGAATTCAAACGAAGGAACATTGATTCAAAAACAAAACAACTTACAAAGGCCCTACAGAGTAGTGAAATTGGTATTGAACATTGGCAGAGGATTTGTGATGGTGAATTCAAACGACTCCTTGTACCTGCAGAACGTGTTCGTGATGGCGGCATGTCCACCATTGCTGAAAATATCCAACGAAAGAAATCGTTTGAAGCAAAGCAAACTCGAGGTGAAGAAGAATGACGGCATCATCTGATGAAGCACGTCAAACGCCTGTCAAAAAAGACCTGTTTGAAGATTTGAGGAGTCGAAAAATTTCTGAAATAAAAAAAGAAATCACCCTTCTAGATAAGGAAATTGCTGACCTCACACAACGATTTGACGCCCTAGGCAATGAACTGAATAATGCTACAGGACTTGAATCCCTCCTTTCAGATATCATGGACAATGAGGAATACAAGTCAAAAAGTAAGGAAGCTAAGCAAATTGCAAACGAATTGAAAGCAACACATGGTAAGATATCTGAATTACATCAAATTAGAAATCAAATTAACGAACATGTCGGATTGCCATCCCATAGATGCGAAGATGAATTGCTTAGGGTGTACCAACGATTAACAGGAGAGGTCGATGTCTTCAAAGTGCCTTCAATTGAAAAAGAAGAAGAATGGTTTTCATATTTCTTTGAGTTGCAAGAGATGTACAAGTTGATGGTGAAGGCAGATGAAGCTCATAAACAGGCAGAAGAGTTGTTCAAAAAGCAGCAAGAAAATCTGAAAAAAATGAAAACGTTGAACTCTGAAATCTCTGCATCGTTCGATTCTGCTCTTGAAGATGACGCTGTGTTAGAGGGCGTTGAATTAAATTACAGCAGTTTGATGGAAATTCGAAAATCAATATACAACTTGAAAAAACTTCGCTCAAAATCTTTTCGAATTCGAAAAAAGGCAAGAAGAGAGCGTGGGCGCCTCAATGCATATATTCAACATAGTGAGAAGCCAAAGCAAAAGCCAAGAAAGGTGCGACCAAAGGGCCCTTCATCTGCGGAAGTGAAAGAAAAGGTGTCATCTGGGAGTTCTCTATCACTTCAAGAATTGGATGTTTTTTTGAAATCGGGGGGATTGAAAGATCTCGAATCGAAGAAACATGGAAGTGCTTCAGTTCAACGGAAGAAAAAGAAACAGAAGCCTTCGGTTCAAGTTGCCCGTGGCAAGCCTGCTAAATCAAGTAAAGGAATCAAAGATTGATATGAATCTTGAATGGACGCCCGGTTGTCGACCTTCAGAACTTTCCATTGAAGAAAAAGTGCAAGTGATTGACCTCTTTGAAAAACAGACGGGTGAACGATATACAATTCATTCTCTCAATGCGTTAGTTATTCCTGAATGGTACGGAAATCTACTCCTTAGGGATTCGTTCACAAATTCAATCAAAGGCGTGTTTTGGAGTCATCCTGTGGGCTATGAATCTGTGAGAATCGCAGCATTTGTCCTCGCCAATGATACACAAAATCAAGGCATTGGGACGAGTATTTGGAAGCATTGCGTGAATTTATTTTCAAATCATGGATACCAAACGCTACGATTAGAGGTACGTAGTGATAATGAACGGGCCCTTTCGTTTTATCACCACAGAGGATTAGTTATTTCTGAAACGCTCACGGGATACTATGCTGCTGGTCCTGGCTATCTCATGACTGGAAGGTTGCCATCGATGCAAAGTGCATCTACAGAATAACACAAACAGGATGAGGTCGAATGCTACAGGATATCCAAAATATTGAGGGCGTGACTCACATGTTCCAGTTTAGTCATGAGGAAGTAGAACTTTTTTCTTACCCAACGAAATGTGATGAACGAATGAAACGGAAAATCTACCAGTGGAAAACTTCGATATCGAACCCATCCTTGACAACAATTCGGTATCTTGACAAATTTGCAATCTTACATTTATCGAAACATTATCTTACATGCATTCTTTGTCACGAAAACAGCAACATTGGTGAAATTAGAAAAGCACTTCAAAATATCGAATAAGTTTGTTGTTCATCAAGTCTTAAATGGGGGAGCCAAGTGGATTTGCTCGGCGGGTAAGTGGAAACAAACCTCCCAAGGATGCGATGTGAATGTCTGAGTTCAAAGATTTTCTAGATTCAAAGAGGAAAATCATGGACAAAAAAGCAACAAAGCATCGTGAAGAACGTGATTCATGGCACGAAAAAAGTAGAGATTCTGCTTCAAAACGAAATGAATTAAATGCCGGTACTCGTGAACTCCTCGTTCAAGTACAAGAACAAAAAGCACTTCGAGATCAACTCAATGAAGTCGTTCGTGAGAAAAAGGCTATTCGGCAAAAGACCAGCGACGAAGTGAAAAAAATACGAAGTGCGATTCAGCCCGCAGATGAACAGGGAGATGACAAAGGACGGCACAGAAAGAAAGGCCGCCCAGAAACACTCGTTGGATTAAAAAAGAAACTACAGCGTCTTGAGCGAGAGTTTGAAACTCAAGCAAAAGGCCCAAAGGCCGAAAAGAAAGCACAGGACGAAATGCGACAAATTGCAAAGAAAATTCAGCAATTTGAAAACGAACAAAAGAATCTCGAAGATTCAGATGAACTTCGTGCAGCTTTGGATAAAAACAACAAAGCGTTTGAGGAATTGCAAGAAGCTGCAGACAAAGCACAACAGGCCCACGACAACATGATTCAATGGAGTAATGAAGTTGAATCCCAACGATCTGAAGCAGAACAAGCCCACAGAGAACTTCGAAAATGTCAACGCGAAGCCGATAATCAACATCATTTGTACATCGTATCTCTGCGATGTTTACACTCTATTCAAGAGATGATTCGAGCAATTCGAGCAGCAGAATCTGGAGAGACTCAACGACCTCAAGCAAGGGAAGAGGTTCAAGACCTCATGAGCAAATTGCTTGCCGGAGACACTCTTTCGACCGATGAACTCATGCAACTACAGCGGTATGATTAATCATCAAACTCCACCAACAAAGCAATAAGACCTCGCAGGTGCAAGACATTTGGAGGCCTACGATGATTTCAAGAGAAGAGATACACGACATCGTGTCCGACTATGACACCTTGAAACTTCGAATTGGAATGACGGCATCACATTCTGCACTCGACATTTGTGATGGTGCAATCGAAGAAGGATTTCCAACCGTTGCATACTGTAAACAAGGTCGTCACCAAACATATGCAAATTACTTCAAGACACACCGTTCAAGTTCAGGGCGAGTCGTCCGAGGCATGGTCGATAAAGCAATCGTCATGAATGATTTTAACGATATCATGAGCGAAACTATGCAAGAAGAAATGAGGAAGCGTAATGTCATCTATATTCCAAATCGTTCAATGACTTCGTATTCCTCAATAGATGACATTGAGAACAAATTCAAAGTTCCGATGTTCGGTTCACGAAATATGCTTCGAATGGAAGAACGAACAGAAGAGAAAGATTACTATTGGATTCTCGAGAAGGCTGGGTTGCCATTTCCTGAAGCCATTGAATCTCCAGAAGACATCGACTGTTTATCGATTGTCAAGTTACATCATGCTCAGAAAAAACTTGAACGTGGCTTTTTCACATGTGGCTCATACCAAGAATTTGAAGAAAAATCAAGCGACCTTCTTGCACAAGGCGTGATCGACCAAGCATCACTTGATGGTGCACGTATCGAACGCTATGTCATTGGACCTGTGTTCAATCTAAATTTCTTCTACAGCCCGTTATCTCCAAAAGGGCAGCAACTGGAGTTGCTTGGTGTTGACTGGCGATTTGAATCTTCGCTTGATGGTCATGTCCGACTACCTGCCCCCCAACAAATGACGCTTCCATCTCACCAACAAATACCAGAAATGACAGTAGTTGGCCACAACACAGCCACAATTCGTGAATCGCTTTTGGAACGTGCCTTTGACCTTGGAGAGAAGTTCGTTGAAGCAAGTAAGGAGCACTATGACCCAGGCATCATTGGACCATTCTGTCTCCAAACCTGTATTGACAAAGATATGAACTACTACATCTACGATGTCGCACCTCGTTTAGGCGGTGGAACAAATGTTCACGTCAACGTTGGCCACCCATACGGGAATGCCCTTTGGCGAAAGCCAATGTCCAGTGGACGACGCATTGCCATGGAATTACGAAAAGCTGCAGAGCAAGACCGTCTCAAAGAAGTTCTAACTTGATTATAGATTTCGTTGTGGTCATTGCATCCACAACCGAAGCGAACAAACAGACCCACGCAAAGCCCTTCCGACGACTTTTTCCTGTTGGATGGGGTTTCGGATAACCCCTTCCAACGCATCCAAATCGATTGGTTGATGCTTGCACCAACAGTTGTGTTGTGAGTCAAACTTGGGATTGTATGTTGTGGACAATTCATAAAAAAGATAATCAGCAATAGACAAGTGCAATATTCCATGAAGGGAATCATTTTTGAGGTTTTTAGGGAGATGATGGAGGAAACGTTCGGCGAAGAAATGTATGACAATCTTGTCGATGCTTGCGATTTGCCCAGCGGTGGAGTCTATTCGACTGTGGGCACTTACGACCACATGGAAATTGTTTCCCTCGTTGTTGAATTGTCCAAACAGACAGGAATTGAACCTCCACAACTTGTCCAGGCATTCGGAAAGTACATGTTTGGATATTTTTCGAACCGTTTCCCACAATTTTTTGAACACCCAGGCACGTTTGCGTTTTTAGAAGGCCTCAACGACTTCCATCAGCTGGAGGTTATGAAACTCTATCCTGAGGCTACGGTGCCGCATTTTGAAAGTCGGGTCGCTGATGACGGTAATTCGATGGAACTCATTTACACCTCGCCATTTCTCAGATGTTGCTGTGGGTATGCTCAACGGAGCCTTCGATCACTACAACGAAACAATTGAACTCACGATGGAAGAAATTGGCGATGAGCAAGAGCAGAAAGTCATCTTCAGAATGAAGAAAGTTTGACATTTGTTGGTATCCCTATGGGAGAAGAGAAATCGAAGAAGACCGGGGAAGTAGTCTCACCAGTTGTTGATATTTTTTCATTGACTGGCAAATCAAGGCCGAAAGACATTGAGGAAAAGAGCAATCCTCTAAACACGCTCAAGGATGAGCGCTCTTCGCAAACGCATCCTGCGACATCGCTACATCAGAGCACAACCGGCAAAAAAGGGGAGATCAAGGTTTCTGGTGTCCTGGATTTATCAACGATGCTCAACCAAAAAAATCCTCCAGTGCAACGAATAAACGAAGGAGAGGCGCTCGATTCCGTTTCTAAAATTGAAGGGCTGGAAAAGGAAATCAAACGACTCAAACGACGGTTAGAACGAGAGAAAAAGGCGAGGTATCAATCTGAAACGACTTCGGAAGACATCTCGCGCGCATTGTTCATTGCACAAAAAAATGAGAGAGAAGCAAATCAGCTTCTCGAATCAGCAAATAGCGAGATGGCTGAGGTGAACGAAAAACTTGCCAATTCAATGGCGAAATTAACCAATGCTCAAATCAAGAGAAAGGCATTGACAATCACCCTATTGGTGGCTGTCTCTTTGTTCATTCTCTCCGAATTTTTCCTCGAAGCAATGCTTGAAACGAGGATTTCAAACACAGTTCTGTTGACATTAGCAAAACTTTCGATTTTCGGGACGCTCTTCCCACTGGAGTCATTTATCAGTAAACTTCTCACCGGTCGAATTTCGCAGGAGGAGGAGGTCAACAAATCAATGTACGTTGATTTACTTCATTCGGCATACGATGACGGGATCATCACGGAAATGGAACGGAAATTACTCGACTCGAGTCGGAAACAACTTGGCATCACAACGACCTTGGCAAAGAAACTTGAGAACGATGTTGTGAAGGAAAAAATGGCGGAACAAGAACTGTAATTCTACATCAGTTGTGATATAGGACGCATCCAATACCCTTCCGTGAGATACTACACCAAGGGTACCCTTGCGAACGCCATTTTTACTATCAAAATATTACTCACCTTTTACCAACAACTCCACGATATCTTTGAAGGTCTTTTGTTCCCAAAAATTGTTTTGGATTCTTGAGATATTCTTCAATTTCTTCATCGCTCCTTTGGTTGTATTTCCACGGTTCCGCCAAATATCTCCCAACATGACGCATCAATGCTCTCGCACCCCAATTGATTTTGCCTTCACGGGTAGTCCTTGCAAATGGGTCATGGTCTAATTCAATGAGCAAATTTCTAATCTTCTTTCGATAGTCATACCATGCTTGGTATTCTTCATCAGTCAATTTCTTGCGTCTTTCTGCTTCGGCTTTCATGTATCTATCAACAGAACCCGTTGAGATGCCGTTAGGAGCCGTCATGCCCTCTAAAGTGCCCTTAAACGCCGTAGGACCGCCTCCTTCTTTGCTTGGTAGCGTAAGGAGTGGCAATTGCTCAAAATAAGCGTCTAAGGGGTCTTTACGAGCAAAAGGAAACAATGTCTGTCCTTTACCCGCTACGGTACCATCTTCCTTCGATTTCTCAACACTAATGTCTGCTTTCTTCTTTTGCTCTTGAGATACGAAAGAAGCACCTCCCTGCAACTGTACAAACAGTAATTCTTCTGTTGGGTGCAAATCACCAACCGAACCCGTTTGAATGCCTTCACGAACCGCAAATACAGGAACACCGATTTCATGCATTCTGTCAATTGCAACCATTGAATGACGGCTGTTTCTCGCCCATCTTGAAGGGTCTTGTACAACAATGAAACTACGTTTTCCTTGATGGGCTAATTCGGTTGCTCTCGCCATCAATTCACGCCATTGAGAACGCTCTCGGTTTGTTCCAGATTCAACTTCAGCAAACCAATTATCATTTTTTACAGCAGGTAATTTTAGACCTTTCATACGACTTTGAATAAATTGAAATTGTTCTTTCAATGCAGGTTTTTTCTTAGCATCTTTTTGCGATTTATCTTCTTTTGATTGTTGATTATCGGAAATGCGTGTATATGCTAAAGGAATAGCCTTTGAGAACCATTCAGAAGGTCCGAATACAGTCATTCGTTCTCCTCCAAATAATTGTTAAGCAAAGTCGCACGATACTCCGCATCATATCTATTATCGAATTCGTACAAATTCACATTGTTACGACTCAAGCGTTTCTTTCGCTTACACTTGCATTGGGCTTGGATTTCTCCTGCTGTTCCAATTGCACCTCTTGGGTCATTCTTAGTCATTCTAACATTCCAATGCCCGCAACCTAATGTCTGTTTGAATCCATTAGGTCGCATAGTAGGGTGAGTAACCTCACATCTCCAAACGAGATACCATCTTCTTTCTGCTGTTCCAATTGAAGTCCAACCTGAACCCCATTCGTCTTGTTCTAAATCCTGCGTACTATCACTACTCATTGATTTATACTCATTGCGTACATACTTAACCTGTCCTTTTTTCGTTTTATTGTTGTCAAATGATTGTCATGCCCTTGACAATCAAAATGGATAGGTTATGGGCTGACAACCTATGCAAAATGCTATTTTTGTCAATTTGTCATTTTTGTCATCAATCCAAAGAGGAGGAGAAGAGGAGGAGGAGGTAGTAGTAGTAGAGAGATGACAAAAATGACAATATTACAATAATAACAAAATGAATAACTTATCCTACTATAACTTCATCATTTTGATTGTCATTACCTTGACAAATGTTTGACAATAATGACAATTAGATGAGATAATCCTTAAATGGAGTTGAACTTAACATATCTCATGGACAACATACAAGAGCAAATGAGTCAAAGAATTGCTTCTGGTGAATTTGGAAGCCCACCTGATATATCTCAAATAAATGCTGCATGGTCAGAGTATATGGAAGAAGAACTTGCAAAGCGTGGTGCAAAACCAATTTACAACACAATTAGTGGTCTTTGGATTGAAACATCTGGAAAAGTGGCATATTCTGGAAGAGTAAAAGAAGAGATTACGATTCCTGCGGGAGCAAAATTACTATGTTTTAGAAATACAAGTGAAAATGAAAAAGCCCCAACACTTTCACTTGTTTGGGTTTCATATGAATAATGATGAGATTTTAGCAGAAAAACGCCCGATTAGGTAATGATCATTACCTCTTTAGGACGGTTTTAGGACGGTTATGCTCACGACTTCGGTTATATCTCACATCACTATGCGATAGGTCATGTTAGACTACATGATTGCTACTGCATTGATATTGCTCATTGGAGGACATGCCCTCTTGATTCATGGGTGCTTCAAAATCAATGAGGGATTATCCCATGAAAGCGGATTTATCACCACAGAAATTAGAGCAGTTACCACAGTTTTAGACGAGGTTGCCGACCTCCTGAATGAAATGCTTAGTGGCTCCCATGCTGTTACTCCTGCAAAGACTCAGACGCCTATGGATATACCCTCACTACTCACGACTTTCTTAATGAATAGAACAGGTATGGGAGCGGAACATGGCAACCCGCAGGAATCGGAAGAATGGGAGATTCACCCGCCAAACAAGACGGAGAACCCGCTCGAAAGCATTGAGCATAACTAACACCGCTGAACAATTACTTGTCGCAAATGCGATAACAACAGGCGTTTTTGGAAGCGACCTTTACACCTTCCTTGCTAAAGGATATGGTTCAGGCGGTCATATTGGAGATTTTACCACTTCGATAACATTACCCGACTTCTTTGAGCGTATTATTGCAGGTGGTTCAACGGGAATGGTGAATAATCGCTATCCCAAAACAATGGATTCAATCAAAGCGAACCTCAAACGTGATGGTGGTAAGATGATTGCTCAGGTTATCCTTTACCCCATGTTGTTTAGAGCGGGTAAGAAAATCCTCGCAAAACCGCTTATCCGACCAACCAACCGTTTGCTGAAACAGGCAGGTCTTAGCGGGAGCGTGAAGGTATGACAACCCAAAATGTTCAGGCAACGGTAATGAACAACCGACTCGGTAAAATCTTCACCAAATCCGATGCAACCGACGGTCAATGGGATAGCAACACCTTGACCGATTCGCTTTCTTCTCAGCAAATAGGTATCTTGATGCCGAACACTTCAATCAATCGTGTTCAACTGCAATATACGGGCGGTCTATCAGCGTGGAGAATTCAAAACTCAGCCACGCTACAATTCACCCGCTTTGGATTCGGTGTCAAAGACGGTCTTGCGTGTTGGGAATCCTCAGCGATTGCACCATACATGATTAACCCAAATGACATCTTGACGGTCTATCCTCAGCCCGTCAATTCTGCTCCAAACTTAACCAATGTTCTCGCATGGGTTGTAACTTCAAAGGGCGTGGAGTTATTCTCAGCCTCTCCCGTTGATGCTACGGCAACCGCCATG
>Ga0255757_10001912_pt1 | contig 19940 bp, 21 predicted proteins | sample 071ome_27_FD_179957 | JGI IMG/M metagenome (GOLD analysis project Ga0255757, IMG submission 179957) | Coastal salt marsh microbial communities from the Groves Creek Marsh, Skidaway Island, Georgia - 071409AT metaG (version 2) | ecosystem: Environmental > Aquatic > Marine > Intertidal zone >...
CCGGTCCTCGTAAACCGTGATCTCGACCGGGATGACCTGGCCACGCTTGTCCTCCGTCGCGGCGTTGTACGCCTTGCAGAAGTCCATGATGTTGACGCCATGCTGGCCGAGGGCCGGACCAACGGGCGGAGCCGGGTTGGCTTGGCCCGCCTCGATCTGCAACTTGATGAGGCCTTCGACCTTCTTCTTCGGTGCCATGTTCTCTCTTCGCTTCCTTCAGGGCCGGCGGGCGCCGGCCGCAATCTGCGCTCGTACGGGTCAGTTCTTGTGGATCTGGTTGAACGCCAGTTCCACAGGGGTTTCGCGGCCGAAGATCTCCACCAAACCGGTGACCTTCTGGGCTTCGATGTTGATCTCGGAGATTGTCGCGTGCAGCGTTGCGAACGGACCATCCACCACGGTGACGGAGTCGCCGACCGAGAAGTCGATCTCGATCGGGGCGACGGCCGCTGCTGCTTCCTCCGCGACGCTCATCGGACCAGAAGCCGCTGACGACTTCTTCTCCGGTGCCGGGGCGAGGATTTTGACGACCTCATCGAGGGATAGCGGAGCCGGGCTGTGGCCGTTGCCCACGAAGCCGGTGACCCCGGGCGTATGTCGAACCACGCCCCACGACTCGTCGGTGAGATCCATGCGAACAAGCACGTATCCGGGGAACTTGTTCCGCCTCACCTGCTTGCGGACACCGCTCTTGATCTCGGTTACCTCTTCCATGGGGACTTCAACTTGGAAGATGTAGTCCTCCATGTTCAAGGTCGTGGTGCGGGCTTCGATGTTGCCCTTCACCTTGTTCTCGTATCCGGAATAGGAGTGGACGACGTACCAGTCCCCCGGGGCTATCCGCATTTCCGATCGGAATGCCTCGACGGGGTCGATGTCTTCCTCGGCCTCGACGGCACCCTCGATGACGTCTACGCCAGATTCAGCTTCCGCTTCCATCGCTTCCTGGACGTCAGCGTCGCCGGCGGCATCTGCGATCTCTTGCGCCTCTTCAACGACCTCTTCCTCGGCCTTGGCCTCGGCCTCGTCAATGAGGACGTCGTCGGCCATCACCGCGGGCTCGCTGAATTCGGCTTCCACCGCGGCAATGTCCGTGGCTTCGGCGCCTTCGGCAGCTTGGCCGGGAACCGCGAACGGGTCAACGGCGGGTGAGTCCTGGTCGGACACGGCGAAATCTCCTCGGTTCGTTTCTGGATCGTGGGGTCGGATGCAGGGGAAGGGTGTCGTGCGGCTAGCCGAAGACGAACAACACTCCTTGGGTGAAGACGTAGTCGAACAAGGCGATGATTCCCGCCATGACCAGCACGAAGAAGAGCACAACGGTGGTGTAGGCGATCAGTTCCTTGCGGGTCGGCCAAATTACCTTGCGAAGTTCGGCGATCACTTGGCGGATGAACAGCGCCAGGCGTGCGAAAGGACCACGCTCGGGCGCAGCAGACCCGCCATCGGGTTGCTGACGCTCCTCGACGTCTGCCATCGCCTTGCCTTTCGTTCGCTTTCGACTGTTCGGCTGTCCGCCGATCAGCAGGGCCGAAGGGACTTGAACCCCCAACCGCCGGTTTTGGAGACCGGTGCTCTACCAATTGAGCTACAGCCCTCGGTCGGGCCACGACGACAAGCCTGTGGGCAGGCTTACGCCGAGGTACCGCTGGGGAAGTGTACGGCGGGGGCCGGGCAGCCGATGACCCCGGCCCCGTCTGCTGACAGGATGGGCTCGTGACACCTCCTGCGAACCGAGTTTCCCGGCGCATCGGCGCCATCAGCGAATCGGCCACCCTGGCAGTCGACGCCAAGGCCAAGGCCCTGGTGGCCGCTGGCCGTCCAGTGATCGGCTTCGGGGCCGGCGAACCGGACTTCCCGACACCCGACTACATCGTCGCCGCGGCCGCCGAAGCGTGTCACGAGCCCACATGGCACCGCTACAGCCCGGCCGGTGGTCTGCCCCGCCTCAAGGAGGCGATTGCCGCCAAGACTTTGCGTGATTCTGGCCTGGAGGTGTCACCCGACCAGGTTCTCGTGACGAACGGAGGGAAGCAGGCGCTGTACAACGCCTTCGCCGCTTTGCTCAATCCAGGTGACGAGGTTCTTCTGCCCGCTCCGTACTGGACCACCTATCCCGAGTCGATCCAACTAGCCGGCGGGGTCCCCGTCGAAGTACATACCGACGAGACGACCGGCTACCGCGCTTCCATCGAGCAACTCGAAGCGGCACGCACCGACAAGACCACGATGCTCGTATTCGTCTCTCCATCGAACCCGACCGGAGCCGTCTACTCCCCCGCAGAGGTCGAGGCGATCGGCCAATGGGCCGCCGAACACGGCCTGTGGGTCGTAACCGACGAGATTTACGAGCATCTCGTCTACGGCGATGCAGTGTTCTCATCGATGCCGGTGCTCGTCCCGGACCTCGCCGATCAGTGCGTCGTCGTGAACGGCGTTGCAAAGACTTACGCAATGACCGGCTGGCGCGTGGGCTGGATGATCGGACCTAAGGACATAGTCAAGGCAGCCACCAACCTGCAATCGCACGCCACATCGAACGTGGCCAACGTTTCTCAGGTTGCAGCACTTGCCGCAGTGAGCGGTGGACTCGAAGCAGTCGATGAAATGAAGGTTGCCTTCGACCGGCGTCGTCGTCTCATCGTCGAGAAACTCAACGCCATCCCTGGGGTCGCATGCCCCACTCCCGAAGGCGCTTTCTACGTGTACCCGTCCGTCAAGGGAGTTCTCGGCAAGGAGATACGCGGCCAACGCCCAACGTCATCGAGCGAACTCGCGGCGCTCATTCTCGACGAAGCAGAGGTGGCGGTGGTGCCCGGTGAAGCCTTCGGCACACCCGGGTACATGCGGCTGTCATACGCGACTTCCGATGAAAACATCACCGAGGGAGTCCAGCGCATGGCAGCACTTTTGGGCGAGGCTGGCTAAATCGAAGGCCCGCTACAACACACACCCGATGAGTCGGGGCTCGGGGACGAGTTCGATACCGAAGCGTTCTTGGACACGCGCGCGCATCGCGCGAGCTAGTTCGAGTACGTCCTCGCATGTTGCGTGATCGGCATTGCAGATCGCCAAAGAGTGTTTGGTCGAGACCCGAGCACCTGACTCAGAAAGTTGAAACCCGCATCCCGCGCCACTGTTATCGATGAGCCAGGCCGCACTGACCTTCATTCCTTCTGGAGACGGGAAGGTGGGGCAATCCTTCGGAAGATCCTGAGCCTGCTCCTGCGGTACGACTGGATTGACGAAGAACGATCCGACGCTCCACGTGTCACGATCATCTACATCAAGCAGCATCCCCTTGCCTCGACGAAGCTCCAGGACCGCCTGGCGAACTCGCGTACCCGTGACGCAATCCCCCACACCTACTCCGAGCTCCGATGCAAGTTGCGCGTAGCGGACTGAAACAGATTCGTCCAACGGCAGATCAAAGGTCACGGACAGGACGACGAACCGATCGATGCTGCTCTTGAACATGCTTGTTCGGTAACCGAATAGGCATTCTTCATTGGACAGTTCCCGGACGGCTCGATCGATTCGATCCCATACGCGAACAGACACGATGAAATCGGAAACCTCGACCCCGTAAGCACCGATGTTCTGGATCGGAGATGCGCCCACCAATCCGGGTATCCCGCTCAAGGGAGCGAAAGCCGCGCAACCGGCCTCCAGGGTTCGCAGCACAAGGTCGTCCCACTCCTCGCCCGCTGCAGCAACGACACGGACGTGGCCCCCGCGATCCGTTGTAGAGATCCCAGTCGGCGCAATCTGAACGACCGTTCCCTCGAAAGGCGCATCCGAGCAGACAACATTCGACCCGCCTCCAAGGACGAGAAGGGGGTCTCCGAGGTCATCGCACTCGACAACCGCTTCGATGCAGGCATCCTCGGTTCGGGCGATGATCCAGGTCCGAACAACTCCACCGACGCGCAACGTGGTGTGCTCCGCGAAGCTCGCGGGCCCCAGTTCTACCGGCATCGACACGCTGCTCACCTTACGCGCGCAACACTGACCTATCGGGGTGCGAGCAGGTGGTCTTTGCCGCGGAAGCGCTGCAGTAGACGGTCGTAGGTCTTCTTGGACTGCTTATCGCGATAAGCGGGGTCCGAATCGTGGTACCCGTGGTGTCGATCCTGCCGGATCGCGAGTTGATCGTCCGGAATCACAATGACGCCACCAGCTTCGCGCAGCGCAAGACTCCACTCCATATCGGCATTTCGGTAGAAGCGAGCTTTCGGATCTGGCCGAACATCCTGAACAGCATCCCGCTTCAACACCATGAGATATCCGAGGACGGCATCGACCTCACCGCGTTCGGCCGAAGTGAAGGATCGCCAGCCATCGTCGGTGTCGACGTTCACACCCTTCCAACCGGTGGCTACAACGCCGTCGCGTTCGAAGGCCGCCAACATCGTTGGGAATACATCGCCTTCGATGACGGTCGACATATCCATCATCGCGAAGGCATCGCATGCAGACAGATCAATTGATGCAGACACCACCGCTGCCCAACCGAGAACCGATAACTCCTGCTCCAGGTGGACTACTCGAAAGCGATCCGGTCGAGACTCAGCCCATTCCTCGGCTCGCACTCCGGCACCATCGACGTTGCCGCAGTCGATCGCGAGCACGATCGAATCACCGGGAGCGTGCTCAGCGAGAGCGGCCAAACAGGTATCGGTGTCGTCGGGCCATCCATCGATGATCACGCAGATTACGAGCGCCGATTCGATGTTCGGCAGAGCAGAGAGTGCAGCGAGATTCGCGAAGACCTCAAAGGGTGGTTTTTCCACCAACGTGTAACCGTCAGCAGTATCGACGACCTTCCAACCTGCGGCATCTATCGCGGCACGCAACTCATCGGCTTTAGCGAAGTCTTTATCTGTGCGCGCTTGAGCCCGATCGCGCGCGAGCATCTCAATGCTCTCCGGGGCCTCACTCACCGATCAGCCGATTCGAACCTGGGCAGTTGCCTTGCCCAGGACGGTGACGTCATCGCAGATCGCCTTGAGGGTGATCGTCGCCACGCCATCGTCTACGGCGGTTACCGAACCCGAAACGCGCAAACTTGCCCCACTCTCATCGTCGGGAACCACAATCGGTCGGGTGAACCGGCACCCATAACCCACCAACCGCGAAGGGTCATCGATCCACTCGGTGACGACCTGGATTGCCAACCCCATGGTCAGCATTCCGTGGGCAATGACGTCGGGAAGCCCCACTTCTGTCGCGACGCGCTGATTCCAGTGAATGACGTTGAAGTCACCGGACGCTCCCGCGTAGCGGATCAGCGTCTCGCGGGTTATCGAGAACTCCTTCTCGGGCAACTCATACCCGACTTCAACGACGGTCATGCTGACTCACTGTCGGTTCCGCGGGCGACGAGTATCGAGTAACTCGTCACCACGTGCTCCCCGTCCGTCGTAGCAATATCCGCCCGAGTTGTGAGCATGTCGTTACCGGCAACCGAGCGAATGCCATCGATCGTCACAGTGCAGACCAGCTCGTCGCCGGCCACGATCGGGCGGGAGTACTCGAAACGCTGGTCACCGTGGACCACTCTCGTGTAATCCAGGCCCAGGTCGGGGTCCATAACCACGGCCTCTGCCGCCGCCATCGAGAGTCGAATCGCGTACGTGGGTGGTGCGACTAGGTCGGAATATCCGCGCTCGCGCGCAGCGTCGACGTCGAGAGAAACCAGGTCGGTTACCCCGAGCGCGTGGGCGAACTCCCGCACTTTCTCCCTACCGACGAGGTACGGCTCAGACGGTGGATATGTCCGTCCGATGAAGTCGGCGTTGAGGGCCACGACTCGTCTTCGAGTTCTAGCGGGTTTCCTTGTGCACCGTGTGCTTGTTGCACTTGGGGCAGAACTTCTTCACCTCGAGCCGGTCGGGATCGTTCCGCCGGTTCTTCTTGGTGATGTAGTTGCGCTCCTTGCAGTCCTCGCACGCCATGGTGATTTTCGGACGTACGTCCGTTGCCTTGGCCATCTGTTCTGCCTCTCCGTGCGCTGCGAGCGCCCTTGCGTTTGTTGATCGTCCTACCTGTTGGTAGCGGGGGCGGGACTTGAACCCGCGACACAGCGATTATGAGCCGCTTGCTCTGCCAGGCTGAGCTACCCCGCCCTGCACGGACCATCCGCCTCCCGGCTTCCGTTCCGTGCTCCGAGCCCCAATACGGAATCGAACCGTAGACCTTCTCCTTACCATGGAGACGCTCTGCCGACTGAGCTATTGGGGCGTGAAGCCGGTAAAGCGTACCGGGGCTGACGGCAGACCACGACTTCAGCCCCGACCTGCCGAATCTGCCCCGGTGGGCTTGACTGGAGACATGTCACCCGCGGACTCCAGCTCCCTGTCCCCTCAGCAAACCATCACGCGATGGAGCGTCGCCGATATGCCGGACCTCACCGGCCGGACAGCGATCGTTACCGGGGCCAATTCGGGCCTCGGTTTCTACACGGCTCAGGCTCTCGCACGCAATGGCGCCTCGGTGACCATGGCGGTTCGCGACGTCGCTAGGGGTAATTCAGCGCAAGAGTTGATGGGGCCGGTTCGGGGAACCGTCGACGTCTGGCGACTTGACCTCAGCGACCTATCCTCGGTGAGGACGTTCGCCCAGCAGTGGTCCGAGTCTCACGACAGCGGCCTCGACCTCCTCATCAACAACGCGGGGATCATGGCGATTCCGCGCAGAGAGAGCGTCGATGGTCACGAAATGCAGTTCGCTACCAATCACCTCGGCCACTTTGCTCTCACCGGTCTCCTGCTTCCTGCTCTCGTGGCGATTCCGCACTCCCGCGTGGTGAACGTGTCCTCCGGCGCGCACCGAATGGCTCGACGGATTAACTTCGACGACCTCATGGGTGAGAAGCGCTACAGCAGGTGGGGTGCCTACGGTCAAAGCAAGCTGGCGAATCTGCTCTTCACGTCCGAGCTGCAACGTCGTCTCGCCGCCAACGACCTCACGGTCACCTGCTCCGCTGCCCATCCCGGCTACGCGGCAACCAACCTGCAAGGTGTCGGTCCGGCTATGAGCGGTGCTTCCCTGGAGGGGAAAATCACAGCCATCGCCAACAAGGTTCTCGCGCAGTCACCCCAGATGGGGGCATTGCCCACCCTCTTCGCTGCCACGATGCCCGGGCTTCCCGGCAACTCGTATGTGGGTCCAGGTGGCTTCGGGGAGATGAAGGGTCATCCGAAACTCGTCGACCGTTCCGAAGCTGCCAAAGATCCGGTGCAGGCCGAGTTGCTATGGCAGGTCAGCGAGGACCTCACCAACGTCCGTTTTCCTCTGGACTAGCCGAGCGACCTTCGTGACCGTCCAATCGCGCATGCTCGCCGTCCAGCTCGTCGGTCACGGTGGATTCGATCAGATAGTGCTGACCGACGACTGCCCGGTTCCCGACCCGCAACCCGATGAAGTCCTGATCCGCGTCGGCGCGTCGTCGGTGAACAACACCGACATCAACACTCGAGTCGGTTGGTACTCGAAGACGCAGTCCCCGGAGCAAACGTCGTGGTCCGGAGCAGCAATGGTCTTTCCACGGATTCAGGGGGCTGACTGCTGCGGCCGCATCGTTGCGGTGGGCTCAGCCGTCGATCCAGACAGGATCGGCGAACGGGTGCTTGTGCGCACGATGCAAGACCCCATCATGGTGAACGGAACTTCGATACCAGTGACGTTGGGGTCGGAAATCGATGGGAGTTTCGCGCAATACGTTGCAGTTCGCTCATCCGAGGCCTTCAGTATCGACAGCCCCTTGAGCGATGCCGAGCTCGCGACTTTCCCGTGCGCCTACTCCACCGCCGAAGGTCTTCTACAACGAGCCGGTGTGACGAACGAGGATGTATTGATCACTGGTGCATCCGGCGGCGTGGGATCAGCACTCGTGCAGTTGGCCGTCATGCGAGGTGCCCGCGTTACCGCGGTTGCCAGTCGTGGCCATCACGAGACCCTCACCAGGATCGGCGCGCACACGTTGGTATCGCGGGGCACAGACGTGATTGATGCCCTGGGTGAGTCATCCATGGACGTCGTCATTGACGTTGTGGGAGGACCCGCTTTTCCATCTCTCCTTCGCGTGCTGAAGCCACAAGGTCGCTATGCCACGTCCGGTGCAGTTGCCGGTGCGAATGTGGATCTCGATCTGCGGGATCTCTACCTCAAGGACCTGACGCTTATTGGCTGCACATTCCACCCTCGATCGGTCTTCGAGGATTTGATCGGATACATCGAAAGTGGACGGGTCACGCCGCTTATTGCTGCCGAATACCAACTCGGCGACATCGTCGCCGCACAGGAGCGATTCATGCGCAAGGACTTCGTAGGCAAGATCGCCATTTCCGTCCCGTGAGAACCAGGACCACCGAAGTGGTGGCAGGTAGTGGATTCGAACCACTGTAGGCGTAAGCCGACGGATTTACAGTCCGCTCCCATTGGCCGCTCGGGCAACCTGCCGTGCTGTCAGACAGCGCGGGAAACGATACATGTGGGGCGTCGGTTACTAAAGACCGAGTCCACTTAGCGCTTCCTCCATTGAGTTCGCGGTCTGAATGCGTGCGAGGACGTCACCCGAAAAGCCATCTGCCGGAACACCGACGAAGTCGGCGTTAGCAGCGAGCGCCGCCTCAGCATCCCACGTCGAATCCCCGATCATCACAGCGTTGGCCGATGACACCTTCAACAGTCGACATGCCTCGAACACTCCATCAGGCTGAGGCTTTGGTTTCACCTGCGGATCCCGGCCGACTACGAAGTCGATTTCCCGACCGATCCGCAGATCGTGATGCTCGAGAACCGCAACGGCGACGTCGGCGGGCAGCAGCGTGATCACAGCGGTGGGAGTCGACCGGAGTAGAAAGCGGCATCCCTCGACGGTCGGCATGAGATGGGACCGTGGAATGGCCGCTCGCTCGTACTCTGCAATAGCGGCGGAGATGTCCGTCCACCGAGGATCTTCCAGGAATGCGTGAAGGACACTCATGCAGGCGACCGTTGCCCGATCCCAGTCGGTCGCGGGGACTTCAACATCCGACCATTGCCCGACCAGCGCCTCGACATCTGCGAGAGCAGCCGAGTAGTCGGTGAAGGACTGCAGATCGATGAGCGTGCGATCAAGGTCTAGCAGGATGGCAGCGGGCATGCTCTGAGCGTGTCACGAATTCTGCCATGTGTACCTCACCTGGTAGATCGTTCCGCTCTGCGGCAGTAGGGTCCGAGTCGAAGCCAGACAAAGGAGGGCCCATGGCCGACAGCAGCTTCGACATCGTCAGCGAAGTGGATAAGCAAGAGGCGGACAACGCCCTCAACCAGGCGGCCAAAGAGGTTTCTCAGCGCTTCGACTTCAAGAACACCGGAACCACCATCGAGTGGAAGGGTGACATGGTCGTCGAGATCACATCCTCTACAGAAGAGCGCGCCAGTGCCGCCCTCGATGTCCTGAAGGACAAGATCGTGAAGCGAGGGATCAGCTTGAAGGCTTTTGATCACGGCGACCCGCGCTCCTCGGGCAAGGAGTACAAGATCAACGGGACGTTCAAGTCCGGCATCTCCTCCGAGCAAGCCAAGAAGCTCAGCAAGATCATCCGCGACGAAGGCCCCAAGGGTGTCAAGGCCCAGGTTCAAGGTGACGAACTGCGGGTGACCCACAAGAGCCGGGATGCACTCCAAGAGGTGATTGCGCTCGTCAAGGGTTCTGATCTGGACTTTGCGGTCCAGTTCGTTAATTACCGCTAGGCCACCATTCGGATAGTTGCGAGGTGTGTTGGCGCAGTTCGGATCGCTCACCTGCGGGGTAATCGAAGGCGTCTCGCCACCCGAGCGCATCGAACGGACACACCTCGATGCAGATGCCGCAGTACATGCACAGGCCGTAGTCAATGGAGAAGTCGTCGAGCACGTTCACCGAGCGGGGGCGACGTGCTCCCTCCTCGGTGACTTCCACGGTGTGCGAGGTCAGGTCGATGCACCAGGTCGGGCATTCCCGAACGCACAACATGCAGGAGGTACAAGCCTCCGGGTTCAGCGCGATCACGTTGCGCTGGGGCACCGCATTACTCATCGCTCACCCATTCCTCGCGAACACCCGGGGGTAGTTTTCTCCGCCGACGTTTCTTCTCACTTTCCTCTCGACCAGGCCACGGAGTCTCTACGCGGGCCGGAAGAGGCGATCTCTTGCGTAGCGGAGGAGGATCCTCCGCTGTGCGCAGCAGCAGGGGATCGGTACTCGCACGTCCAATGAATTCAATGCCGAACATTTCGGACGTCTCGCGCTCGTGCCAATCAACCCCAGCGAAATAGGGCGTCAGACTCGCAATCTGTGGAGATTCACTATCAACATGGCAGCCGATCAAGGCGGACTCTCCAGTTCCCGGGCAAACCAGGTGCACCAGAACCATCAACGAACCGGCTGTGTCAATGGCGGTCAGCCAATCAGCCACATCGGTTCCTTGGTCGGCGAGTGTCCGACAGGCCTGCACCCACTCATCCGCGGACACTAGGTGGACCATTCCGTTAGTCATGTTGTCACCGCGGATTCATCAACGATCCGCTCCAGTTCGGCGATCAAGGCTTCCGGTCGAGGAGGGCAGCCAGGGACGTACGACGAGATTTGCTCCCCCGTGAACAGCTCTTCAACACCACACACCACAGCCGGAGCGTCCCAATACGGGCCACCGCTCGTGGCACACGCTCCGAAGGCGAGGACACGGACGGGTCCGCGGGCTGAGAGTTCTTCGTGCATTCGGCGCACAGCCGGTTCGAGAGCCCGGGTGATGGTGCCGGCGATCACCAGCACAATGAGGTCGCCCTCGCCTGACTCGAGGCCTTCAGCCGGGACAAGGAGACCCCGTTGGACGGCTGCCTCGACCTCGAGAGAGCAGCAGGCCAGGCCTGCACCCACGACCTGAACCCCGACGCCCGGTCTAGATGCGACTTCCCACACGCACCGCAGGCTAGCCAGCCCTATGCCGAACTGACCCCTCAACGGGCGTGTGACACGAATGAGAGCAGAATGGGACGCCTCAAGACGCGCTCGAACAGGGGATTCGAGCCCTGACGAAACGAGCGGTATGACCAAGCAGGTTGTCGAAGTCGACAGAGTTGTTATCCGCTTCGCCGGAGACTCCGGCGACGGTATGCAACTGACCGGCGATCGGTTCACCTCTGAGGCCGCCTGGATGGGCAACGACCTCCTGACCCTCCCGAACTTCCCTGCGGAAATCAGGGCTCCAGCCGGCACGTTGCCCGGAGTCTCGTCATTCCAGTTGGCCTTCGCAGACCACGACATCACCACCCCTGGTGACCAGCCCAATGTCCTGGTGGCGATGAATCCGGCAGCCCTCAAGGCCAACATCGATGATCTTCCCCGCGGCTCGGATCTGATCGTGAACACCGACGAGTTCACCAAGCGCAACCTGGAGAAAGTCCACTACACCGCGAATCCCTTAGAGGACAACTCGCTCGAGGCGTACCGGGTGCACCCGATCGCTCTGACCTCCATGACCGTCGAGGCCCTCAAAGAATTCGACATCACCAAGAAGGAGGCCGAACGAGCGAAGAACATGTTTGCTCTAGGCATGCTGCTGTGGCTGTTCCATCGGCCAACCGAGGGAACGATCGAGTTCTTGGAAAAGAAGTTCGCGAAGAAGCCCGAGATCATGAAGGCCAACATCGCGGCGTTCCAGGCCGGCTGGTCCTACGGGGAGACCACCGAGGAGTTCTCGGTCCAGTACGAGGTCAAGCCGGCCCCCATGCACGCCGGTACGTACCGCAACATCACAGGGAACCTCGCGTTGTCCTACGGCCTGGTGGCAGCCTCCCAGCAGTCAGGCCTTCGCCTATTCCTGGGCTCCTACCCGATCACCCCGGCTTCGGACATCCTGCATGAACTCAGCAAGCACAAGCGCTTCGGCGTGATGACGTTCCAGGCTGAAGACGAAATTGCCGGCATCGGTGCTGCACTCGGCGCCTCCTACGGAGGTTCCCTCGGCGTCACGACCACATCCGGACCAGGCATCGCCCTGAAGTCCGAAACAATCGGGCTCGCAGTCTCCCTGGAGCTGCCGCTCATCGTCGTGGACGTCCAGCGCGGTGGGCCGTCCACCGGTCTGCCGACCAAGACCGAACAGTCCGATCTGCTACAGGCGATGTTCGGGCGCAACGGTGAATCCCCCGTTCCCATCGTGGCTCCGCAGAGTCCAGCCGACTGTTTCGACGCGGCTCTCGAAGCGGCGCGCATCGCGGTTACCTACCGAACCCCCGTCTTCCTGCTTTCCGATGGTTACCTCGCTAATGGGTCCGAGCCGTGGCAGCTGCCCGAAATCGAGGACCTGCCGACTATCGACCCAGCGTTCGCCACCGAGCCCAACCACGAGAACGACGACGGCAGTACGGAGTTCTGGGCCTACCAGCGAGACCCCCAAACCCTTGCGCGCCCGTGGGCAATCCCCGGCACCGCCGGCCTCGAGCACCGAATCGGTGGCTTAGAGAAAGCCGACGGCTCAGGAAATATTTCCTACGATCCCGAGAACCACGATCACATGGTCCGGCTGCGCCAGGCCAAGGTCGATGCCGTCGCTGACACCATCCCCGATCTCGAGGTGGACGACCCCAGCGGGGAAGCACGAATTCTGATGCTCGGCTGGGGCTCCACCTACGGACCTATCGGGGCGGCGTGCCAGATTTCCAGGAGGGCAGGTATCAAGGTTGCCCAGGCCCACATACGCCACCTCAACCCATTCCCAAGGAACCTTGGTGACGTCCTGAAGCGCTACGAGAAGGTTGTTATCGCGGAGATGAATCTCGGCCAGTTGAACATGCTGATTCGGTCGAAGTTCCTCATCGACACCTACGGCTACAACCAAGTCCGTGGCCTTCCGTTCAAGAGTTCGGAACTCGTCGACGTCATCACCGAACTCACGCAGCAGATGGAGGAGTCCAAGTGACCACCAACGCATTCCCCGCGCTTTCCCTCGTCCCGAAGACCGACGTGGAGATGAAGGCCAAGGACTTCAAGACCGACCAGGAAGTTCGGTGGTGCCCCGGATGCGGCGACTACGCGATCTTGGCGGCCGTTCAGGGCTTCATGCCCGAGATGGGGCTCAAGCGAGAGAACATCGTCTTCGTTTCCGGCATCGGCTGCTCGTCGCGCTTCCCGTACTACATGAACACCTACGGCGTGCACAGCATCCACGGGCGCGCACCGGCAATCGCAACGGGACTGGCCACCACTCGTCCAGACCTGTCGGTCTGGGTGGTGACCGGCGACGGTGATGCTCTGAGCATCGGCGGCAACCACCTCATCCACGCACTGCGCCGTAACGTGAACCTGAAGATCCTGCTGTTCAACAACCGCATTTACGGCCTGACCAAGGGGCAGTACTCCCCCACATCGGAGCAGGGCAAAGTCACCAAGAGCACCCCGCAGGGTTCAGTGGACTACGCCTTCAACCCCGTCTCGGTAGCACTCGGCGCGGAAGCGACCTTCGTCGCCCGGACCATCGATTCCGACCGCAAGCACCTCACCGAAGTCCTTAGAGCCGCGGCCGCCCACGAAGGTTCCGCGCTGGTCGAGATCTACCAGAACTGCAACATATTTAACGATGGGGCCTGGGAGCCTCTCAAAGAGAACGACGTCCGAGAGGACAACCTCATTCGCCTCGAGCACGGCACACCAATCATCTTCGGAAACCAGCAGGACAAGTGCGTCATCCGTGACATCGACGGTCACCTGCAGGTCAAGGACATCACCGAGGTCGATCAATCGGAGATCATCATTTTCGACGCGCATGCCAAGGATCCGGGACTCGCATTCGGACTCTCCCGGCTTTACAACCCACGGACTCTCACGAACACTCCCATCGGAATTTTCCGTGATGTCACCCACCGCGAGGCTTACGACCGTATGGCGCAACAGCAGGTGGCCGATGTGATCGCAGCGGAAGGCCCGGGAGATCTACGCACGCTGCTGCACGGCAGCGACACCTGGACCGTCAGCTGAATACCACGCTTGAAGAGTCAGGTGCCCAGCATCGCCTAGGGCTCCTGCTCGGCGTAGCGGCGTGGGTTATGTGGGGGCTCTTCCCCCTCTACTTCGCGCTGCTCGACGCCGTCAGCCCTCTGGAAGTCGTTGCTCATCGAGTGATCTGGACCCTTGTCTTTCTCGTGATCGTGATCTCGATCGCGCGCGGTTGGGATCGACTCAAAGGGTCAATCAACAAACGCACGTTGGGAATTCTCAGCGGTGCTGCAATTTTCATCTCGATTAACTGGCTGGTCTATGTATACGCCGTCGCCACCAATCAAGTGGTTCAAGCCTCACTTGGCTACTTCATCAACCCACTCGTCTCGGTTGCCCTCGGAATTTTCCTGCTCCGGGAACGCCTGAGGCGCTTGCAGTGGGTGGCGGTAGCGATCGCGGTCATCGCCGTTGTCATCCTCACTATCAGCTACGGCGCGCTCCCATGGATCAGCCTCACCCTGGCTTTCAGTTTCGGCCTCTATGGGTTGATGAAGAAGTACGCGAACATTGGATCGTCTGAGAGCCTCGCGATAGAGACAGCGGCCCTGGCCCCGTTCGCACTGGCCTTCATGGGTTTTATGGAGTACACCAAGCAGGCCGCATTCGGCCTGGATGGCTGGCAGATCAGCGCGCTGCTGATACTCCTCGGCCCCGTGACAGCGCTCCCCCTTCTTGCCTTCGGTGGTGCCGCGACGCGCATCCCGCTCTCCACCCTTGGCGTGCTGCAATACATCACGCCAATCCTTCAGTTTTCGATCGGAGTCTTCATCTTCGGTGAAGCGATGCCGGGAAGCAGATGGCTCGGATTCCTCTTTGTGTGGTCGGCCCTCGTGGTGTTCTCGACCGATGCTTACCGGCACGCCCGGGGCCGCCAGCGTGACCGCAGGGCGCAGCTGCTCGAGGAACTCGAGGTTGGCGAGCCTACGTAGGGCGGAGGTTCAACCGGTGCGGTTGACCACGTAGTCACACAGGGCTTCAAGCGCATGCTTTGCCGGCCCCTCAGGTAGCGGTTCAAGTGTGCGTCGAGCGTCTCCCGCCCACCGGCGCGCCTCTTCCCGTGCGGAGTCCAAAGCAGGATGCGCGCGAAGCAAATCCAATGCCTGTGCGTGCTCGCCATCATCCGGAATCGGTCCAGACAAGAAATCGACCAAGGGGCCGTCTGCTGGATCATCGCTGCCTCGGGCAATCAACGTCGCGAGTGTCGGGACACCTTCCCTAAGGTCGGTCCCAGGCAACTTGCCGGATTGGTCCGCATCGGAAGTGATGTCCACGATGTCGTCCGCCAACTGGAAGGCGACACCAATGGCCTCCCCGAATCGACTCACCGTGTCGATGGTTGTTTGATCGGCGCCGGCCATCATCGTCCCGAAGCGACCAGCAGTCGCGATGAGTGATCCGGTCTTATCGGAAAGCACCTGCAGATGGTGCTTAACCGGGTCGATACCGTCGTCTGGACCAACGCTCTCGCGGATCTGTCCGGTACACAGTCGCTCAAAGGTCTGCGCCTGAATGCGGACGGCATCCGGGCCGAGGTCGGCAAGGATGTCCGAGGCTCGGGCGAACAGGAAGTCTCCGGTGAGGATCGCCACCGAATTGTCCCAGCGCGCATTCGCCGAGGGCGCCCCGCGCCGCAACTGAGCCTCGTCCATGACATCGTCGTGGTAGAGCGTCGCGAGGTGGGTGAGTTCGACGACGACGGCAGACTTGATGACGTCGTCGTTAGCGGGATTGGGACCGAAGTGCGACGCCAGGAGCGTCAGGAGGGGCCGAAAGCGCTTGCCGCCCGCATCGACCAGGTGACGGGAAGTCTCCGTGACGAAGGGGTAGTCGCTCACGACCGCGCTGCGCAGGGCGATCTCGACCTCCTCGAGGGAGGCCGCGAGCGACGCGTCAAAGGCAGGGTCGACCGACAGTTCGCCTAGCGGGCTCGCGGTCATGGCTCGACGGTACTACCGGATGAAGACATCGGCATTCGTGACCAGATCGAGGACGGGCTGGGGGACCACACCCAGGATCACAGTCACCGCAACCCCCGCGGCAAGGGCCACCGTGGTGAAGGCCGAGGGGATAGCCACCGATGCTGTTTGCTCGGTTGGCTGGGCGAAGAACATAACAACAATCACCCGCACGTAGAAGAAGGCGGCAATCAGGCTGGCGACCACGCCAACGATGACCAGCCACACCATTCCGGCCTCGATGGCCGCCGCGAACACAGCGAACTTGCCCACGAAACCCGATGTCAACGGAATACCGGCAAGGCCGAGCATGAAGATCGCGAACGCTGATGCGACGATCGGCGACTTTCGGCCAATGCCGGACCACGAAGCAAGGTTGGTGGCCTCACCGTTGGCATCGCGAATCATGGCGATGATCGCGAAGGCGCCGATGGTCGTGAAGCCGTAGGCGATCAAGTAGAACATCGTGCTGGCAATACCGGCAGGAGATGCGGCGGCGACACCAATGAGGATGAAGCCGGCCTGCGCGACAGACGAGTAGGCAAGCATGCGCTTGATGTCGGTCTGCACTACTGCGACGATCGAACCGATAAGCATGGTGAGGATCGCGACGATCCAGATGATCGGCTCCCAGTCCCACCGGACGCCACCGAACGCGACGTAAAGCAGCCGCAGCAGGGCTCCGAATGCCGCGATCTTGACCGTTGCCGCCATAAAGCCGGTGACCGGAGTGGGTGCACCCTGGTAGACGTCAGGAACCCACTGGTGGAACGGCACCGCGCCAACCTTGAACAGCAGGCCGATGAGGATCATTCCGAGGCCGATCATCAGGACGAGGGATTCACCGGGCTTGCTGGTGATCGTCTGGGCGATCTCGGGGAACGTGATCGATCCGGAGTATCCATAGACCAGGGCCGCGCCGTAGAGGAAGAAGGCCGAGGAGAACGCACCGAGGAGGAAGTACTTCAGGGCGGCTTCTTGGCTCAGGAGACGACGACGACGTGCCATCCCGGTCATCAGGTAGAGCGGAAGAGACATGACCTCGAGTGCAACGAACATCAGCAGCAGATCGTTCGCCGAGACGAAGAGCATCATGCCCAGGACAGCGAAGAGCGTCAGCGGCCAGATCTCCGTCTGGAGGTAGCCGCGCTGGGTGAACTGCTTTTCTTCCTCCGAGCCGGGAAGCGAGGAAACCCGCGAAGCGAACGCGTCCCCGACGGAATCAATCGAACGTTCGGCCATCAGAGCCGCGCCGAGGATAGCGAGGATCACGATGGCGCCCTGCAGAACCAAAGCGGGACCATCGATGACCACGGCTTGACCAGCGGTGACAACCCGGGTGCCCGCGTTGAGCACGATGAGCACACCCGACGTGATCAGTGCGCCGAAGACGATGAGCAATTGCAGGTAGCGCCGCACTCCACGCGGGGTGAAAGCTTCGACGAGCACCGAGATGATCGCCGCCGCGAAGATGACGATCATCGGCGCTAGCGCCGCATAGTCGAGGGCGGGAGGCGTGAAGTTCACTGCTCACCTCCTTCACTCGAGAGGACCGGGTCTGGATCGACCGCCGAGATGGTGTTCATGGTCCAGTCGACGGCCGGATTGATCACATTCAGCAACGGGGCCGGGTAGAAGCCGAGGGTGATGGTCAGCGCGGCGATCGGAACGAGAGCGGTGATCTCCCGGCCCTTGAGATCGGTGATGCCCTCGACGCTCGGATTCACCGGTCCCGTCATCGACTTCTGGTAGAGGCGAAGTACGTAGGCCGCGGTGATGACGATGCCCAGTGTTGCCACGGCACCCACCCACAGGAAGCGCTCGAAGGCACCCAGGAGAACGAGGAATTCTCCGACGAACGAGACCAGGCCCGGAAGGGCGAGCGACGAAAGCGCCGCGACCAGGAAGAACCCGGCCAAGACCGGGGCGACCTTGTTCACGCCGCCGTAGTCGGAGATGAGCGCCGAATCCCGACGTCGGGACATCAGGAAACCTGCCGTCAGGAACAGCGCCGCAGTGGAGAGTCCGTGGGCGACCATATAGACGACGGAGCCGGATTGGCCCGCGCTGGTGAACACGAAGATGCCCAGCGCGATGAATCCGAAGTGAGACATCGACGAATAGGCGAACAGCCGCTTCATATCCGAGGCAGTGAGAGCGACGTATGCGCCGTAGAAAATGCCGATGAGCGCCATGCCGATAACCACCGGGGCGTAGAACTCGCTGGCCGCTGGAAAGATCGGAAGGCAGTAACGGATCATTCCGAAGGTGCCGACCTTGTCCAGGACGCCGATCAGCAGCACGGAGGTGCCGGGTTTGGACTGCGCTGCGGCGTCGGGCAACCACGTGTGGAATGGCCACAGTGGAGCCTTGATGGCGAAGGCGAAGAAGAAGCCGAGGAACAACATCTTCTGCGTGTTCGGGTCCATATCCAGCCCGACGAGGGACAGGAAGTCGAAGGTGCCGGTGCCGAGTTCGCGTGCGGAGACAACGTACAAACCGATCAACGACGCCAGCATGAACAGTCCGCCGAGGAGGCTGTACAGCAAGAACTTGATCGCGGCGTAGGAACGCTGCGGACCGCCGTAGCGACCGATCATGAAGTAGACCGGTACGAGCATCACTTCGAAGAACACGTAGAACAAGAAGACATCGGTGGCCGAGAAAACCCCGATCATCAGCGCCTCGAGCGCGAGGATCAGCGCGAAGTAACCCTTGACCGAACCTTCGGATTCTTGGTCGCCTTCAATGTCCCGCCACCCAGCGAGGATCACGATCGGAACGAGCGTCGCAGCGAGTGCAACGAGCACCAGGCCGATGCCGTCAAGGCCGACGGAGTACGAGATTCCGAACGCCGGGATCCAGGGGTAGGACTCGACGAACTGGAACGGCGCGGTGGAGGATCCGTCAAACTGCAGCGCCATGGCGATGGTGCCGCCAAGAACGATGAAGGACACCGCGAGCGCAACTTGCTTGGCTAGCGTCGGCTTCGACTTAGGTAGCAGGGCGACCACGATGCTGCCGACCAACGGCAGCACCCCGAGGGTGGTCAACCAGGGGAACGCACTCACTACAGCCTCACCAGGATCAGAGCGAGGGCGACGATGAGGGCGCCCCCAACCATGGACAACGCATACGAACGGGCGAACCCGCTTTGGCTACGCCGCAAGCGACGAGCGAGATCTCCGACGAACGTGGCCGTCCAATTCACGAAACCGTCGACCGCCTTGGTATCGAAGGTGGTCAGCGCTTGGGCGGTTCGGTAGGTCGGCTCCACCACGAGAAGATCGTTCACAGAATCGCCGTAGAGATCCTGCCGAGCAGCACGAGTCAGCGCATTGCCGCGCGGTGCCTCGACGGGAACATCCTTGCGGGCGTACATGACCCAGCCGATGATCGCGCCGATAATCACCACGACGAGCGTGACGACGATGTAGAAGAACGTCGGCAGCGGCGTCGGTACGGATTCATAGCCGACAACCGGCTCGAGCCACTCCTCGATGTTGCCCCAGAACAGCAACGCCATACCCAGGAACGTGGATCCGATGGCCAAGATGATCAGCGGGATCGTCATGACGGCCGGAGACTCGTGCGGGTGGGCGTCGTCCTCCCAGCGCTTCTTGCCGAAGAACGTCATGGCGATCATCCGTGTCATGTAGAACCCGGTGATTCCCGCAGCCAGAATCGCTGCTGCGCCTATCACCCAATTGCGCTCGAAGGCAGCGTGGATGATCTCGTCCTTCGACCAGAACCCGGAGAAAGGCGGAATACCGATGATCGCGAGGTACCCGGCCATGAAGGTGATGAACGTGATGACCATGACGCCCTTGAGCGCTCCGTACCTGCGCATGTTGACGTTGTCGTTCATGCCGTGCATAACCGATCCAGCACCGAGGAACAAGCCCGCCTTGAACACACCGTGGGTGAGCAGGTGGAAGATCGCGAAGACGTAGCCGATG
>Ga0255757_10001942_pt1 | contig 19820 bp, 22 predicted proteins | sample 071ome_27_FD_179957 | JGI IMG/M metagenome (GOLD analysis project Ga0255757, IMG submission 179957) | Coastal salt marsh microbial communities from the Groves Creek Marsh, Skidaway Island, Georgia - 071409AT metaG (version 2) | ecosystem: Environmental > Aquatic > Marine > Intertidal zone >...
GAGGTGGGAGACCTCGCCTCAGGTCGAGATATCGACGTGCCCGAGGATCTTCCGGCTGACCAAACGAACTAGGTCACATGAGGGTGAGTGGCGAAATCTCCACCGACTGCCAGTACGGCGCCAGCTGCGATGAGGACAAGACCTACCGAGCGCAGCGCAACCTCGCTTCTCGATGGTGATTTCTGCCAGACCATCAGCAGCATCACCGCGAACATCGCAGCACCCACCGCGAGTGGGGGAAGCGAGAGAGCCATGACGGTAACCATCGCCATCACCATGAGGGGTGCGCAGCCAACGGCGCATGCCACACCTTGGCGAGCACCTGCCCCCAGTGGCTGAGCAGATGTCTTGATCGCCTTGCACGAATGGAACGATCGAAGAACAGCAGGTAATTGCATGTATGTGCCGGTTGCCACCCACATAAGTGCGATCGCCATCGAGGTGGTTGGACCCAAGGAAACTACGAGCCAAGCAGGCAGCGACACAAGCGACCAGACGATCACATAGCCGAGGGTGAACTGCCACGCCCGTGCTGCCTGACCCATCGCTATCCGTTGCATTGGCCTTAGGACGGTCGGCACCATCATGGCCGCGGACATCAAGGCCCAGCCGTAGACGAATCCCGTGAAATCGTGACGCATCGGCCAGACGACCATCAACCCCCAGGCAGCAATCACAACTGCTAGGACAGGGGCGACGGTCCGGACCTCGTGCTTGGTAGCGCGTCCGTAAATCGACACCCCGGCGAACATGTCGGCAGACTAGCCGCGGTCCGCCACTTTCGCGAGGTGCGCGTCTAACGCTCGATCACGTCGCGCAACCCCTTGGCGCCCAGGTAGACGTGGAGCACACTCGCCGGCTCTTCACCGGTGTTCATGCCGTTGTAGTCGGTCTTGGTTGCCTGAATGAACGCAGAACCCTCGGGGTACTCAACGAGTGCACCCTCACCGAAGTCGATCGTGTACGTACCAGACAGCACATGCACGTACACCGGGATGCGATGACGGCGCCAGCCGGTGCTCTCGCCGGGTTCGAGAACGACTGTCTCACTGCTGATGCGGGCCGGCTTCTTCTTGGGATACGTCACGCGTTGATCGAGGTTGGTTAACTCCTGATTCTCGAGGAACGATTGCGTACCTTCCTCCAGCCCGGGCGCTGTCGGTGCTGCCGACTCCACGACATCATCGGTAGCCGCTTCCTCGCCACACCCCGCGAGACCGACGACCAGCACCGCACTCACAGCGATACCGATGACACGGGGCACGAACATGCCCGTACGGTAACGCCACGATGACGAGCCCACTGAAACTTCCCGGATGGCTTCGACCTTCCCGCACCATTCCCGTCACCCCATGGCGCTCACGTTCGCGCTGGCGCGCCCGTCCCGCAACGCTCGGCATCTTGATCTTGGGTTTGTGGCTCTTCGGTACCGGTGAAGCCCTCTTGGTGGTCTCAGATCTCGGCAACGGACCGTGGACCGTCCTCGCCCAAGGTCTCACCGTCCGAACACCTGTTTCCATCGGAGTTGCGACCATCATCATCAGTGCGCTGGTCTTGCTGCTGTGGATTCCTCTTCAAGAGCGCCCAGGGTTAGGGACGATTGCCAATGCCATCGTCATCGCGATCGCCTTACAAGTGGGCGTTGAGTTCATCCCGCATCCCGATCCTCTGTGGGTGCGTTTTGTGTTTGTAATTGCGGGTATCGCTCTGATCGGCCTGGGCAGTGGGCTGTACCTCACGACCAATCTTGGGCCCGGGCCCCGTGATGGCTGGATGACGGGTCTGCACGTTCGCTACGGCTGGCCGGTGTCTCGTGTTCGACTGGGCATCGAAGTCACCGTTCTCATCCTCGGATGGCTGCTCGGTGGGACCGTTGGAGTTGGCACTGTGCTGTTCGCCCTGTTAATCGGACCAAGCGTGGGTTGGGGATTGCGTTTGATGGACCGCGGGGTGGCAACTTCCCACGAAGGCTCTCCCGAGCTGGAGGCCTAGGCGGCTGGTAGTTCGAGGAGTTTGCGAGCCTGAACGAAGGCTGGATCGGGATCGGTCGGATCAAGGCGGACGCAGACCATGCCGATCGATTCGGCACCCGCGATGTTCACTGGTTGATCGTCGATAAAGACGATGTCCTCGGCGGACATACCCATGCGTTCGACCATTAACCGGTAGGCATCAGTGTCTGGCTTGTAGACACCGTCGGTGCGACCATCGACCATGACTTCAAACTCACGCAGGATGGTCATTCGATCGAGCCACTCGGAATCATGGAATGTAGTGAGATCGTTGGTGTGGATCCCGACCTTCACTCCGGCGGCCTTCGCATCGCTGATCAGTGAAGCGGCGCCAGGACGAATCAACTCGGATTCCTCCCCTGCGTAAAGCGGGGCCATCATCGATTTCATGTCCGCTGACCTCCCAGTGAGTTCCGCGAAACGCTGCGCCTGAAGGGCCCAGTACTCCCGTTCATTCATCTCACCGAACTGGAATGCCCGCCAATCCGCATCAGCATCCGGGTCGAAAGGCCCAGTCCACGCGAACGAGCCGGCAGGCAGACCGAGATTGCGTTCACCGACTCCACGGACCTCGAACGGCGTCAACAGCACCGGCCCGCCAAAGTCGAAGACCAAACCCTTCATCGATGCTCATCCCTATCCACGCGAACTCGAGTGACCCACGGATCCAAGCGGAAGGTCGCTTCTATCCAACCACCGTCGACGAGGTCGAGCGGTGCGGCCAAACCTCCGGTGAGAACGATGTCTTTTGGCTGGAGCTCTCGAGGTATCTCCGAACTATTCGCAAGCCACCACAGGCTTTGTTCTATATCGATTCCAGAGTCGGCTGCACGTGCCGCCGACACCTCACCCACGCTCGACGTCACGTCAATCGTGATGTCGGTCCACGACACATCGCGCGGAATATCATCACCGATCACGGCGAAGGCCGCGGACGATCCATCCGCGGTGTTATGAGCCCAACTGAATCGATAATCCCGCCACACAGAGTCCACAATCTCGAGGCTGGCTCGTATCGACTCGATGCCGCCGCCATCACCGATCACCACCGCGAACTCAGGTTCGACCTTCGGCTGCATCAACCCATGAATACGCGCCGGTGACTCGGCGATCATGCCTTCGGTTAACGGTCCATGATTCGGATGTGAGATCCCCATGACATCGCGCATGACCTGCGAGGTGTAGCCCAACTTGAACCCAACGATTGAGGCTTCACCGAACACCAACCGACGAACGTCACGCTGAACCGGGTATGCCAGGTCGTCACCGATGAGGAAATCATCCGCACTAAGCAAACTGCCCGTCCGTCGAGCCTGAGCGATGGCTTCCGCTATTCCCTCGCCAACTGAGGCTTGATCGATCAGTGCTCTTCTTCCTGAATGGTCACCATGTCAAAACGGACTACTTCCCCGAACCAGCCACAGTCCCCGCACCACGTCATGAAATTGCGGGTATCACCCGTCCAGTACTCCGTGGCGATCCCACCGTCGGCGTCAAGTTCACCTGCGCACATCGGGCAGAACTTCGGGCGGTCGAGCAAGTGCCGCTCGGCATCCGGAGAGAACCATTCCCCCGTCGGCGGTAACCGATGGGGATCCGGTGGTAGCTCGGCCATTATGCGGGCTCGTTCAGTGCTCTCCAGCGCGTCGTCAGGCGCCGGCATTGGCCTTTGCCCTATTCGCCCATGCCTGTTCGTGGAGATCAAGTAACTCTTGCTTGATGGGGCTGTAGCGCGACGAACCGAGCGTTATCCAGGCCTCAGCGAATTCTCGCTCTGCGCCGAACTTGTCCTTCTCGCAAGGAAGGTCTATGCGATCGTGCTTTTCACGAACCGTGCCGATCGGATCTTCGCCGTTGGCCACCTTCTTCATGTTCTCTTTGAACATCTTCCGCAGCATCGCTACGCCCGCATCTGAGCGACCGAGGTGCTCTTGACTGCGATCGGTGATCGGCCCCTGGGAAACCCACGCCATCACGTCTTGACCTTCGATGTAGTCAGTGATGAAACGGCCATTCTCGTCTTTCCACAGGTACTCGTAAAAGACTGGACGTTCCTGGGTCGGCAACTCTGCACCTTGGGGCGCGTGGTTGGAGTAGAACAACTTCCACGTTGTGGTGTCATCGATCGGGACGCGGATCTGCATCTGGTCGATACCTGCGCCGCCCACGCGCATGAAGTAAGGGAACACGAGCGGATGCCCGATCTTCCAGTCGTCGTTTTCCTCCGTAGAGCCCTCCAAGACACGACGCTTCAGGATTCCCCATTCCATTTCATCAAAGCCGGTCTTGATGTGCTTCTTCTGGAAGGACTTGGGCGCATCGAAGCCTTCGGTCTGTCCGAGGAACTCGAAGTACTGACCATGTAGCCACTCGACGTGGTGTGGGTCGACGGAGTTCTCCATGATCTGCAGCCAGTTGCACGGAAGGGTCGCGTAGCCACAATCCTTGACACCATCCATAACAAAGACGTCGAACCGCGGAAGTTCGGGAGCTGGATCAGGTCCGACGTAGACCCAGACCATGCCACCCATCACCTCGGCCTTGCCGGCCTTCTGCTTCACCCGGTCACGGAAGTTTTGATTGTCGGCCTCAGCGGGCTGCTCCATGCAGTTGCCGTCAAAGTCCCACTTCCATCCGTGATAGCCGCATCGGATGCCGTCTTCGTGGACAACGCCGTAGGTGAGCGAGGCTCGACGATGCGGGCAGGCCTCGGCGACGATGCCGTAGCGCCCACTCTTGGGGGTCTTGAAGAGGGTCCAGTTCTCACCGAGAAGTCGAACCGTCTTAGTAAAGACGTCGTCGAAGTCCTGCTCGAAGGCGATCGGGTACCAGTACCGACGGAGGAGTTCCCCCATCGGAGTTCCCGGACCGACCCGGGTCAATTCCTCGTTTTGTTCGACAGTCAGCATGGCCCTATCCCTTCTTTCTGACTGATGCTAAGGGTTATTGCTCGTGTGGTCCGCGGCAAGTAGCTCGTTCCGCCGGAAGGAACCGGGGCCGGAAAAAGGACTTTGGTCCTTTCCGACCCCGGGTCCGACAACACCTACTCCAAGACGGTGACCGTTCCGTTGGTTCCGTCCACCCGGATCCGCTGCCCGGTCGTCAGATTCGTGGTCGCGAATCCGGTGCCGGTAACGGCCGGTAATCCGTATTCACGGCACACGATGGCTGCATGGCTCATCATGCCGCCGGTGTCTGTAACCGTCGCCTGGATCTTTCCGAAGATAGGCGCCCAACTCGGAGCCGTCAGCGGAGCAACGAGGATCTCACCGTCTTGGATCTCACCGATCTGGTCAGCCGAGAAGATGACCCTCGCAAGGCCTTCCACCACACCCGGTGAAGCCGCCATGCCACGCAACTCACCCTCGGCGGCGTCACCGCCACCGAGCCAGGAGTTGACACTTTCGGATGTGATGCCCCAGAGCATCACCGTGAACGGCTCGGTGATGACCTCCGGCGGCTCGCCAAGTGCTGGCGTCGGCTTCCACTTACCCAGGGCGTCGCAGATGCCTTTGCGCTTCTCGATGATCGGCGGCCAGTAAGCCGGGCCCATCGGCTTCTCCGGGGTAGCCCAGGAATTGAAGTAGTCGAACAGGGCATCCTCCACCTCGGTTCGCTTGAGGTAGAAGATGTCGTCGGGTTCGGCCCAGAATCCTTCCTTCACGAAGGTCTCGCCCAACTGTCGCATCTTGCGCCAAATGACTGAGTGGCTCCAGTGCTCCACATAGAAGTTGTGGTTCTCAACGTACGGAAACACCACGCGCGCGAGGCCGAGCTTGCCTTCAAAGGCTTCTTTATCCTCAGCGCTACCCAGGAGTTCGGTGTATTCGGACACCACCCGGTCGCGCTCTGCACGAATGGCTTCGACCGGTCGATTCAGGTCCTCACCAGCTTGAACCTTGTCGATGTAGTTCCGGATAAATTCGAACGGAACCTCGACGTTTTCGATCCAGATCTTGTCGTGATGGTAGAAGCCAGATCCCGTAGAGAAGTTGAACCACGGCTCGGCAGACTCCTCAAATGAGGCGATCCACGCTTGACCCTCTGTGGATCCCTTGAGTACCTGGCAGGTTGCCTCAACATCACCGGCCGAGAAGGCCTCAGCGACACCTGATTCGACAGCCTTACGTGCCAAGCGCTTGAGCTCATCGTCCGGACGGAACAGGTCCACATCTACACCGGCGACCATCTTGGCGATGGCTTGATCGGGGATGTTGGGGAAGACCGTCTTGCAGAACATGAAGAAGTCTAGGTACGCCGCATAGCCGAGGTTCAAGAACTCGAAGTGGTAGTTCCAGAGCTTCAGGGAAAGGCTTACCAAGCGGTGGTAGTTGTCCTGTAGTGCAAAGCCCGAACCAAGACCAGCCCCAGCCTTGACCACGGACTCAGCATCCTCGATCTCCGGCAAGGGCTCGAACTCCAGCCCCTCAAGTTCACCCACGAGCTCGCGGATCTTGACCATCCAGTTGTCGTAGAGGTCATTCCAGTTCATGAAGTAATGACCGGCGCGTTCGGTGAAGTTGGCTACTCGCTGCTCGATGGTGGACTCATCGGCTGGAACCGGCGAAAGGTAGCCGTATCCGTTGAGGATCCTGAAGGCAATGCCGTTGGCAGGCGGCACTTGCAGGTGTCGGGTGTTGTATTGCGAGAGCGACGAGATGGCGAACTCGAACAGGGTCGCATCCCACGGCGTCAGGACGTTGGGCCAATGCACCCCGTCTTGGAACCAGAACATCGAATCATCGAAGTCACGTCGAGCCTCGGAGAACATCGACGAATACGTGTACATCTCTTGCCAGCCTTCGGCACCCTCGGGCGTCTCCACCTCGAAGGGGCTGGGGAAACGATCAGCCATCCCTACATTCCTTTCGTAGAACGGTTACCAGAGCACGTCAGTGCTTCTGGGCGTGCAATGGATTCATCAGGGTCGAGACGATGCTCGCCATGAAGTCCCCGTTGGATCCCCCTGTAACGGACTTGCGCTCCTTCTTACTCCAGACCGTTTCAGGTCGGGACTGAAGCAGGACCACATTTCCCCCCTCTGGCAGATCTGCATCGATTGCCCACTCAATGTCCTGCGGGCAGCCGTAATGCTTCTCGGCCTCCTTCGCCAACGCGGCGATGGCTTTAATGTGCGCGTCGGTCAAACTCGCCGAGTTTGCGCGCTCTTCATCCGTCTCAACCTTCTCGACAGTGTCGTGATCGGTCAAACGAAACTCATGGGCCTTGTTTGAGATCTCGCGCCTGCCGATCTCAAACATCACCTTGTCGATGAGGAAGTTATCGGGAGTCACCTCACCGGAGACAACTCCTTCCCCAAAGCCCCAGGCTGAGTCGATGCAGATCTGCGAACGATCGCCGTCTGAGGGATTCAGAGTGAACGCGACGCCAGCGGAAATGGGACGGACCATTTTTTGGATTACGACGCTCATTTCAACGGATCGGTGCTCGTAGCCCATCTCTGCTCGATAGCAAGTCGCGCGATCAGTGAACAGACTGGCCCAACACCGACGCACGGCATCAACGACATCGTCCCCGCCTCGGATCCACAAGTAGGTGTCATGTTCGCCAGCGAAGGACGCATCAGGGGAGTCCTCACTGGTTGCCGAGGATCGAACGGCGACCGGAATCCGCTCAGCGTTGGACATCGTGCACAGTTCGTCGTAAGCCGCGCGGAGATCGGCTTCGACCTGCGAATCCATCGCCATCGCTTCGATCGCCTGGCGGATCTTTCCGCACCGCTCCGCGACCATCGCTGTGTCATCGGTATCGAGGTCGGCTAGTAGGACGGCCAGTTGGTCGTCGAGATCCGATGCTTCCTTGCTTGCTCGAAATCCATGCGTCGTCAGGACAAACCCCGGTGGTACGGGAAGCCCGGCTCCGGTCATCTCGCCCAGACTCGCACCCTTGCCACCCACTTCATTCTTCAAGCCGTGCCAATAGCCCTCAAACCACATAACCGAGCTCATGCGCCAGCCTCCTCACGCAACGACGAGGGGAGAGCTCGACCGCTCAGCCCCTGCCACCAATCGGGAAGTTCCTCGAGATTCGGGACCTGTACTTCTTGGACCCTGTTGCGATACGCGATGAAGGCCGAATTGCCCTCGACCAGCCGAACAATCACTTCCTCAGTGTTGTACGGCTCTCCCGGGTCGTAGCCGAAAGCGCTGATTGCGAAGACGCGGATAGGACCAGAGTGGGTTCCGACGATGATTCGATCGCCCGGATGCTCTTGTTGAATCCGTTGAATACCGGCCCAGAATCGCCGCACGGTGGCCGAAGGCGGCTCGAAATTGAGCATCGGGATCTGCGTCCACAGCGTGATCGGATCGGCTCCACCCTGTTGCGTCTTATAGAAACGATCGATGTCGACGAGCCAGTTGGGTCGATCACCCATTCCCACCCGTTCGTATTTCTCCATCTCGCGCTTGTACAAGCGGAAGGCGCCGGTGACGTCCCGCAAGCCCTCAGGAGTCCAGACCTGGAAGTTACGGAACTCCTCCATCGGCTCCACTTCAGAAATTTCAGCCGTGCGTCCCCACATAGTGAGTCCGTCTAACAGCCCTTTGCGGATGCCCTCGGACGTCTGCCGTGCGCGATTGGTATCTGCGCAGACGATGTGTACGCGCTCGCCTTCGCGAATCGACTTGCTGATATCGAAGCCACGACGATGGACCTGCCAGCTGCCTAGGGGCGTCAGTCCACTTTCGGTCGAATAGCCCTGGGTCTCACCGTGGCGAATGATGTGCACCTGGGTGAGGGCCGCTGGTCCCGCTTGCTCGGCGCTTTCGGGGACGATTTCCTTGGTCTTGGTGATCGTTGCACGCGCGAGCGTGACGCCTAGCTCCTCGCCATTCCACGTCGGCCGCTGTGCCTCCAGCGGTGTTGCACCGGTCTTGCGATCACGGAAACGACGAAGGTAGAGCGGAGCATCGTCCGTACGGTCGGCCTCGCATCCTTCGGCCTCGTGGGGTTTCCCGCCTCCAGCCTCACGTTCGAGGTACTTCTGTAGGTAGGCGGGAGGGTCAGTTCGATCCATGTGCGGCAGGCGAGGGCGCTGCGTGCCGCCATCAGCAGCAATCGACTCAATCAACGCTTCCTCGTCCCTGGTATCCGAAGCCGTCATATCTCTCCCTAGCTATGCACCGTCAAGAACTCTTGGTTCACGACGCCGTCGTAGTAGAAGATCGCCCGTCCCATTTCAGCCTCTGTCCACGTGATGGGTGGTTCTTCAGGATCAACCTGGTAGCCCCCGGTGAAGGCTTCGTTGCGGTTGCCTGCCGGATCGAAGAAGTAGAGGCAGTGCCCGCGGGTTGCTCCGTGCCTCGTGGGATTCGTCTCAATCGGAACGCCGTGATAGGCCAAGACATCGGCCGTGTCGCGTATCGCGGTCCAGTCATCCACCCAGAAGGCGAAGTGGTGTAGTCCCCGGTCCTTCCCGGTCACCAAGGCAATGTCATGTGAGTGGTGGGAGCGCTCAAGCCACGTCGCTACTTGGAAGCCGTCATCGCCGAGGACCTGCTCGGTCAGGTGGAAGTCCAAGACTTCCTGCAGGAATCGAGTGTTTCCCGCAACGTCTTCACACGTGATGAAGATGTGGTCAAGCCGTGGTGGCGCGAACCCAACCATGTTGATTGGTTTGGGTGGCGGATTGACCAGCGGCAGCAGGTTCCCCACCTGCTGCATCCCATAGACGAGTTCCATCACGTGACCGCTGGGCATCGTGAACCGGATGGCCTCACCGTGCCCCGGTCCGATCTCACCCGCCGCGTAACGGCTTACCGCGAAGCCTGCGGTCTCAAGACGCGCGGTGTAGTCGTCGAGGTCCTCGCGGTAGCGGACCTTCCAGCCCATGTGGTTCAAGCCGTAAGTCGACTCACTGGTCAAGATGACCGAGTGGTGCTGCTGTTCGTCCCAGCACTTCAAGTAAACGCGATCGTTTTCCCGAGCGGTCTCGTAAAGTCCAACGACCTCGGTGTAATAGGCGGTTGCCAACTCCAGGTCGGGCACACGCACCTCAACGTGCGAGAGACGCAAGATTCCCATGTCTAGCCGCCCCCTACGTGTGAACCGTCATGAAGCGGGTATTGAGTTCGCCTTCGTAGTAGAAAACAGCACGACCGATCTGATCCTCGGTCCAAGTAATGGTCGGGAAGTCCGGATCCGGCCGGTATCCACCGGTGAAAACCTCGTTGCGCGTACCCAGTGGATCGAAGAAGTAGATGGTGTTGCCTCGAGTGATTCCGTGGCGCGTTGGACCGACGTCGATTTGGATCCCGTTGTACGCCAATATGTCAGCCGACCGACGAACGTGATCCCAGTCATCGAGCCACCATGCGAAGTGGTGCAGACCACCGTTCTTTCCACTGACGATGGCCAGGTCGTGCGGGGAGTCGGTGACCGTAAGCCAGGTTGCCGCCTGGTGACCCTGTCCATCGAGCAACTGCTCCGTAGTGCGGAAACCAAAAACATCTTCGAAGAATTTCGTCGAGTCGCCGACTTCTTCGGCAGTTACGAGCAGATGGTCCAGGCGCGGCGGTGCTATGCCGGGCAGGCCCTCGACGAAAGGAACCGGATTGACCGGTGACGTGGCGCGGCCGACCATCTCGAGATCGGCCGCAAGCTCCATAACCTGACCCGAGGGAGTTTCGAACTGAATCGACTCACCTTGTCCGACCCGCTCACCCTTGGAGACGCGACGGACGGGAAATCCGTACGAATTGACGCGGTTCTCAAACTCGGCAAGATCGTCTTCACGATCGACCTTGAAGGACATCATGTCGAAGCCCACTCTGGGGCCGTAGATGAGACGTAGGGAGTGATGATTGGGCTCGTCCCAACACTTCAAATAGACCGAGTCCTCGTCGCGTTCGGTCTCAAGCATGCCGATGACCTCGGTGTAGTAGGCCGTAGCGAGGTCTAAGTCGGTGACCGTCACGTCGACGTGCGCCAACCTCTGTATGCCCATCCGCTGTCATCTCCCTCACCTGTGTCACACCACACACCACAACGGTGTTGAGGCGTGACGGTAAGCGGAATGTGTCCCGCATGGAAGTACGCCGTCCCATCTACAGGAACACTCGCTGCTAACGTCCTGCGGCATGGCGAGCAATGTCGGTCCCGAGCAGATGCGGACCGCGATGGCTGACTACGTACGTGCGGCGCATCGGGCATACGTGGACGCCGCCGATGCTCTGCCACCGGGAGACCGGGCCCGGCTGCCACTTTTCACCCATGAGCCCTTCACTGTCATCGCCGCTGGAACTCGGTATCTGCACGTGTTGGCCACCACTGATCCCCTCCCACTTCCGGAGGGACCGGAGGTCGCGATTGACGACGAACTCGCCGGACTCAAGTGGAGCGTCCGATTCTTCGACCCCGTGGTCTCCCCCGGACTCGGCTTGATCGATGAAACCGAGGGGCCACAACCCCAGCAGGTTCGTCAAACACTCGGCGTTCGCTCAGTTATGTACCACCTATCCGTGCCACCAGGGAGCGGGCTCACACCGCATCACGCGCAGCACGCTGGAACTGGACTGGCGCATTCGCAGGCGGCAGCCGACCGCGACTTCACGACACTGACGCAACTAGTTCCAAACCAAGGTTCACTGGTTGCGGAGATGTACTCCGCCCACGTAAACGAGATGCCGAATGCGCTGCGTCTATTGGCCAATGAACTCGTGGGACACACCGCAGTGTCAGTCGACATTTCCGACCTCGACGAAATCCGCCGCCTCGCGTTAACCACTTTGCGCGGGTCATCACGATGACCGACGAGCTAGAGAGCACCCCCGGTGAGCCTCGACGTGCCCATTCAACGCTCTCCAGCGTTCGTAATGCAGCTCGACTGTTGAAGGAGTTCTCGAAAGCAAACCGAGAGCTCGGCGTGACGGAACTCTCCCGTCGACTCGGCATCGGTAAGAGCACGGCCCATCGCTTAGTAAATACGCTCGCGGAGGAGCGTTTACTGGAACAGGATCCCGATACAGGCGCGTACCGACTCGGCTTGGCGATGTACGAGTTGGGAACAGCGGTGCATTGGCAGACCGACATCCATGAGGCCTGTACGCCGGTCATAGAGCAGTTGAGAAATGCGACAAAGGAGACGGTTCAAGTCGCAGTCCTTGACGGTCGAGAAGTTGTCTACGTCGAGCGCCGCGAAAGCCCCCAGACCCTTCGCCTCTTCGGCAGAGTCGGACACCGAAACGACGCGTACTGCACGAGCACTGGAAAATTGCTGCTTGCGTGCCTTCCTCCCGAGCAACTTGATCGAACCCTGCGCGGGTGGCGCATGACAGCGAAAACACCCCGCACAATCACCAAGGTCGAGGACCTTCGGCGAGAAATCGGCGTCATCCAGAACCAAGGCTGGGCGCAGAATGTAGGCGAAGCCGAAGTGGGTGTTGGTTCCGTGGCCGCGCCGATCCGAAATGGACTGGGCGAGGTGGTCGCGGCGGTTTCGATAGCCGGACCATTGCAGCGCCTGGGTGGAGAGTCCCTCCGAAGGTTTGCCCGCCCCTGCATCGACGCAGGAGTAGCCATCAGTAGACGCCTCGGATACCGAGATTCGCAGGGAGGACAAGCATGACCATTCTCACCGACGAGCAAGCACGGGAACACGCAGACGCCTTGTATCGCGCTCGAGAATCCTTGGTTCCTATCTCCCCGTTCACCGAGGCGCAGCCAGACCTCAGCATGGCGGATGGCTACGCCATCCAGCAACACCTGGTCAATCGTCTCCTTGATGATGGTGAGCAGATTTGCGGGTACAAACTGGGTCTTACCTCGGCTCCGATGCAGAAACTGCTGGGAGTCGACCAACCGGACTTCGGGCCGGTATTCGCCAGTACGGTGCATCGCGACGGTGCGGAAGTCTCCGTGGATGCATACATCGCCCCCCGAGTCGAGGCTGAAATCGCCGTCATTTTGGACTCGGACCTGTCCGGACCCCATTGCACAGTTGCAGATGCCTTCCAGGCGACGCGAGGGCTGGTCGCTTCAATCGAGATTGTCGACTCGCGCGTCCGCGACTGGAAAATCAAGATCGCGGACACCGTCGCTGATTTGGCTAGCAATGGAGCTATCGCTCTAGGGAACGTCGTCGTTCCACTCGATGGGATGGACCCTCGACTCATTGGCATGGTCTTCACTAAGAACGGACACGTGATCGCAACCGGCGCAGGAGCGGCAGCGCTTGGTGACCCATTAGCGGCGGTCGCCTGGCTCGCCAACACTCTCGCTCCCTTGGGGGTAACGCTCCCCGCAGGAAGCGTGATCATGACTGGAGCACTACACGCCATGGTGCCGATCGAAGCCGGTGACACGTTCCGCGCTGAGTTCGATCACCTCGGGCCGATTACTTTGCGAATCACCGGACAGGAGAAGTAAATGCCACAACGCTGCGCGATCATCGGGTCGGGAAACATCGGTACCGACCTGATGTACAAGATGCTGCGAAGCGACGAACTCGAACTCGTTGCCCTGGTGGGTATCGATCCCGACAGCGACGGACTCGCTCGCGCACGTAAGGAAGGGCTAGAGGCGCCGCACTCCGGCCCTGAGTGGGTTCTGGAGAACTCCGATGACATCGACATGATCTTCGATGCAACGAGCGCATACGTTCACGTTCGCTACTACAAGCAATACGCCGACGCAGGCATCACCGCGATCGATCTCACTCCGGCGGCCCGTGGCCCCAAGGTCATTCCGCCCGTCAATCTCTACGACCATCTCGAAGCTCCCAACATCAACATGGTCACCTGCGGCGGACAGGCCACCACTCCAATGGTCTACGCCATCCGTCGAGCCATCGATCACCTGCCGTATGCAGAGATGGTCTCCACCGTGTCGAGTAAGTCGGCAGGTCCGGGAACCCGGCAGAACATCGACGAATTCACCAAGACGACTTCCACCGCGCTACGGGAGATCGGTGGCGCAGAGAAGAGCAAAGCCATCATCATTCTCAATCCCGCCGAACCCCCCATCCTGATGCGCAACACGGTGTTCGCGGGCCTTCCCGAAGGGTCAGATCACGGTGCGGTTCTTGATTCCGTCCACGAAATGGTCGACGAGGTCGCGAAGTATGTACCCGGCTACCGCCTGAAGAACCCGCCCGTCGTGGAAGAAGGTCCCTTCAACACACCCGGGGGCGAGGTACCACACCGGGCCGTCGTCCTCCTCGAAGTCGAGGGTGCCGGGGACTACCTGCCGACATACGCCGGCAATTTGGACATCATGACCGCCGCCGCAATGCGGGTCGGCGAGGCAGTAGCACAAGCCAAGGCGGAGGTACCGGCATGACAACGATGGGTACCAGTGTCGACTACCGCTTAATCGACTCGACGCTGCGAGACGGCTCGCACGCGATTAGTCACCAATACGACGCAGACGAGGTCATCGCCATCGTCCGCGGACTTAGCTCCGCCGGGGTGCAGGTGATCGAAATCGCGCACGGCGACGGCCTCGGCGGCTCGAGTTTCAACTACGGCTTCTCCAAAGTGGATGAAAAGGAGCTAATCGCCAAGGCTTGCCAGGAGGCAGGCGACTCCACAATCGCGTGCCTCCTGATACCCGGAATCGGTCTTGCCGATGATCTCAAGGATGTTCAAGAACTCGGCGTAGGGATGGCTCGTATCGCCACACACTGCACTGAGGCCGACATCAGCGAGCAGCACATCAAGACTGCTAAGAAACTCGACATGGAGGCAATCGGCTTTTTGATGATGGCCCACATGAACTCACCGGAGGGACTCGTTGAGCAGGCTCTGCTTATGCAGTCCTATGGCGCCGATGCCATCTACATCGCCGATTCCGCGGGCGCTATGACCACCGAAGATGTGCGCAGAAGGGTCAATGCCCTGGTGGGGGCACTCGATATCCCGCTCGGTGTGCACGCACACAACAACCTCGCGATGGCGGTTTCGAACTCAATCGCCGCCTACGAGGAAGGCGCCGCCAATCTCGACGGAACTAGCGCGGGACTGGGCGCAGGCGCCGGAAACTGTCCGACGGAGATCCTGGCTGCGGTTTCCACCAAATACGGCATCGAGACAGGCGTCGATCCCCTGAAACTGATGGACGTAGCCGAGGAGGTCGTTCGCCCGATCATGCCGCGCCAGCAGGTCATCGATCGCGCAGGGTTGATCCTCGGATACGCCGGGGTGTACGGGTCCTTCCTGCTGCACGCACAACGCGCAGCTGAGCGCTACAACGTGTCTCAAGCAGAGATCCTCTTGGAACTTGGGCGACGACAAGTGGTCGGTGGCCAGGAAGACATGATCATCGATGTCGCGCTCGAGCTAGCGCGTAAGCACGCACAGGAGGAAAAGTGAACCCCTCGGAGTTAGCCGACCGCCTGATCACAGCGGCGCAGGATCGGATTGCCACCACCCCACTGACCGATGAATACCCCGACCTCGACGTTCCCACCGCGTACACGATCCAAGACGCAGTGGTCCAGGCCCGACGCGATGCAGGGAACGTGATCGTGGGAGCCAAACTCGGCCTTACGAGCGCGGCCAAACAGCAGCAGATGAACGTCAGTGAGCCCCTCTACGGGTGGCTCAGTGATGACATGGTCATCGACACCGCCGCGGATCTCGTGTGCGATCGCTTCATCCAGCCGCGTTGTGAGCCGGAAATCGCTTTTCTACTCGGCGAGGATCTCGAAGGTCCCGATGTCTCGGCAGCACGGGTTCTCGCAGCAACGGATTTGGTCTTCCCCGCTGTAGATGTCCTCGATTCACGATTTGCCGGATACTCGTTCACCCTGCCCGACGTCGTGGCTGACAACTCGTCTTGTGCCGCCTACGTGCTCGGTGGTCAGGGCATCGATCCCACCGGATTCGATATGCGACTAACCGGTTGCGTCTTTGAGAAGAACGGCGAACTCTTGGCCACCGCGTCGGGTGCGGCGGTCTTGGGACATCCGGCAGCAAGTGTCGCCTGGCTAGTACGCAAACTGGCCGAGCGTGGACAGGGTCTCGAAGCTGGACACGTGGTCCTCTCCGGATCTATGACCGAGGCCACCCCGGTATCACCGGGCGACGTCATTACCGCCCGTTTCGATCGTCTCGGCACCGTCGAGATTCCCTGCGTCTAGGAGGACGAGATGCCCTTTATCCAGGTAACCATGATGGAAGGTCGCACCGTCGAACAAAAGCACGAACTCATGAAGCAACTGACGGAGGCCGTCGCCAATTCGATCGGGAGCAATCCTTCGAGCGTCCGTGTGGCGATCTACGAAGTCACGCCGGACGAATGGTCGGTCGGCGGTGAACCGATGTCCGTGATCCGCTCACGCCAGTAGCCGACTGCAGCGCATCATGTGGCACCGCGCATTCTCGTATGAAGACCTCGGTGAAGGTTCGATGCTGCGCGCCACTTTGGACGGACGAGATATCTGCGTGACGATTATTGATGGTTCCGTGCACGCGATCGGTGACATGTGTCCCCACCGCGGCGCTTCCTTGAGCGAGGGGCGGCTGCGGGATGGGTGTGTCACGTGCCCGGCACATCTGTGGCGCTTCAGTTTTATGGACGGTCGCAAGCAGGGAGACCCGCGCACGGCAGTGCCCGTCTACCCGACCCGGATCGTGGATGGCTATGTCGAAGTCGATGTCCCACCTGCGCAACCGGAGAGGTCGATGCGTGAGATTCTCCTTGCGCACGCACGCGGAGAGGACGTCCGATGACAGCCCGGGGTCTACTTCTTGATGTCGGCGTCGTCTTATTCAAGTCAGCGTGGGAGATCGCCGACGACTATGAACGGCTGCGCGGCTTGCCCGCCGGAACAGTTGTGGGGCGTGGCCCCCTCGACCCCGAGGGTGACGACCGTTGGCGCAGATACCTCGAGGGCGAGGCCACCGAACGCGAGTATTGGTTGGATTTCGCCGCCCGGGCCCAAGCGAACGGAGCACCACTCGACGGGCACCCGACCCTTATGCGAGCCATGTTTCAGACACCGGGGATAGAAGCGATCCGTCCCGAGGCGATCGATCTAGTAAAGCGATCGATGGCCGCTGGCAAATCCCTGGGCATCCTGACGAATGAACTCATGGACTTCCAGGGCAGAGAGTGGGTCGAGGCTCAAGAGTGGTTTCCGTGGTTTCCTGTCTTGATCGACTCCACCGAACTCGGTATGCGTAAGCCCGCGCCGGAGCCGTACCTGATCGCGATCGAACAGATGGGGCTCCCCGCTTCCGACATCATCTTTATCGACGACAACCCAACGTACGTCGCAGGTGGGCAAGCCGTCGGACTTACAAGCCTTCTTCTCGATGTGAATGACCCGGCCGCCGCCTTTGATGAAGCAGCGCGCCTTCTGGGACTCACCGACTGATCTGCATCACCACAGCCTTGGGCTCGGTGAAGAACTCCCGACTGAAATCGCCGCCCTCGCGACCGACACCGGACTCGCCGACACCGCCGAACGGCGCACGCAAATCCCTGATGAAGAAGCAGTTGACCCACACCGTCCCTGCCTTCAATCGATCGGCAACTCGGTGCGCTCGGCTCAGATTCTCCGTGAAAACCATCGCATTCAACCCATACTTGGTGTCGTTGGCGATATCGACTACTTCGTCCTCGGTGTCGAACGGTTGAACAACGACGACGGGGCCGAAAATCTCCTCGCGACAGACACGCGCAGACAATGGAGCATCGACGATGATTGTCGGCTCAACGAACCAACCGTCGCCAACTCCCCCAGTGACAACCCGCCCACCATCTTCGTCGAGGGTTTCGAAGTAGCTCGACACTTTCTCGAAGTGGGTGTGGCTCGCAAGAGGACCGAACTCCGTCGATTCATCTTTCGGATCACCCTGGCGCATCGCCTTCGCCGCTTCAACGTATTTCTCCATGAAAGCGTCGTAGATGCCGCGCTGGACGAATAGGCGCGACCCGGCCAAGCAAACCTGACCCGCGTTGCGGAAGATCGCTTGGATTGCCCAGTTGACCGCGTTGTCTAGATCGGCATCGTCGAAGACGATGTTGGCGCCCTTGCCACCGAGTTCCAGGCTTACGGGGATCAAATGCTGCGACGCCGCGGCGCTGATGATTTTGCCCGTAGTGGATTCCCCAGTGAAGGTGATGCGATCTACGTCGGCGTTGTGGGTCAGTGCTTCACCGACTGAATCCGGGCCGTATCCGTGCACGACGTTGAGAACGCCCGGTGGTACTCCCGCTTCGAGAGCAAGCCGCGCCCAAATGGTCACCGAAGTGGGGGTGTCCTCGGCCGGTTTGAGAACCACCGTGTTGCCCCATGCGAGCGCTGGCGCAACCTTCCACGTACTGAGCATGAGCGGGAAGTTCCATGGTGAGATCGCCACCACGACTCCAGCCGGGCCGTAGGTCGAGTAGGCGTGGTGACCGGTGTCCATCGGGTACGCATCGGCGGCTGTGAGTCGGGCGTGGTCGGCAAAGAACCGAACGTTCCATGCACTGCGCGCTACGTCATGGTGCGCCTGGGTGATGGGCTTGCCCATATCTCGGGTGTCGGCCATCGCTAGTTCCTCGGCGTTCTCCATCATCAAATCGGCGAGCCGGTGCAGGATCTGCTGGCGCTTCTCGAAACCCATCCGAGGCCAGGGGCCCGAATCGAAGGCCTCCCGGGCGGCAGCTATCGCCCGATCGGCGTCGGCAGCCGACCCCAGGGCAACGCTCGCCCACGGCTCGCGGGTGAAGGGGTCGATGCTTTCCATGGTGCGGCCGTCGATCGAATCGACTTCCTCGCCCCCGATGACGTGTCCGAAGCTCTCCATGGCATCAGTCTGTCGGGAACTGTCCCGCCATGCGTACCGTTTTTCCCGCTCGGCGGGACACTTACCTTAAGTTGGGCCAGGTGTCCGAGAGCCGGTACCCCAGGGGCCACGGGTCGCGTGGATCCCGGTAGTACTGACTGGTTCCGTAGACCCACGCTCGACCTCGGATGGTGGGGATGACGGCCGCACGATCGGCCACCATCTCAGTGCCGACGATTGAGCAATCGAAGGCCGAGTCGATGATCGAGCGGCCCAGGTAGCGATCCCCCACACCTAGATCGCCACGATCGTGAAGCAGAGCCATGAGTGCCGAGCATCCAGTCCCGGTGGGGGAACGATCGATCTTGCCCGGGTTGATCGCGCACGCATTCTTCGACGACAGAACACCGGCTTGCTCCTCCAATGGTCCGGTGAGGTACGCGAAGGAGAAGTGGGTCCACTCCGGAAGGGTCGGATGCTCGAAACGCCATTGAGCGTTCGCAGCGTCACACAGGGCGCGTCCAACGTCGGCTAAATGACGGGCGTTCTCGGGCCGGATCGAGAGGCCGAAGTCCGACGCCGACGCAATCACGAAACTGTCACCACCAAAGGCGGTGTCGACCCGGATTTCTCCGAACCCCTCTACGGCCAATGTTTCATCACGACGTTCGACGAAGCTCGGGACGTTGGTCAATGTCAACGATTCGACTAAACCCTCGGGGCACTCGGCCCGAACCGACACCAGGCCGGCGGGCGCTTCCAGGACGATCTCGGTGCTCGGTTCGCGGATGGGAATTTGTCCCGTCTCCAAGAGCGCAGCTGCGACGCACAACGAGTTGGAGCCCGACATTGGAGGAGTGTCCTCGGGCTCCATGATGATGAAAGCTGCTTGCGCGCGCGGATCCTTCGGTGGCACCAGCAGGTTCACGTGGCGAAACACACCACCGCGCGGCTCGTTCAACAGGAAGGAACGGAGTTCACCGTCGCCCGCGATGAAGCGCGACTGTTCCCAGATCGTTTCCCCCGGGGGCGGAGCAACTCCACCAACGACGACGTCACCGACTTCGCC
>Ga0255757_10001958_pt1 | contig 19670 bp, 17 predicted proteins | sample 071ome_27_FD_179957 | JGI IMG/M metagenome (GOLD analysis project Ga0255757, IMG submission 179957) | Coastal salt marsh microbial communities from the Groves Creek Marsh, Skidaway Island, Georgia - 071409AT metaG (version 2) | ecosystem: Environmental > Aquatic > Marine > Intertidal zone >...
AACCGGTTAGGCCATTGTCCGCGACTCATCTTCTATCCTCGTTGCCCAACTTCATTTTTAGACATGCTCTGTATTGACACCTGTTTTAATCCAACCGCACGCCGCGAAGTCGTAATGCGTTCACAATGACCGAAACAGAACTCAAGCTCATCGCAGCGGCGGCCAACATGGGGTTCAGCAGGACACCGATAAATGGGTAGAGTAATCCCGCCGCAATGGGAACGCCGAGGCCGTTATAAACGAATGCGAAAAAAAGATTCTGCTTGATGTTTCGCAGGGTCGCACGACTCAAATCGATAGCCACCGGTATTCCCGACAGTTCGCCATTAAGGAGTGTGACGCCGGCGCTTTCAATAGCAACGTCCGTACCTGTACCAATAGCGATACCGACGTCAGCCTGCGCGAGGGCCGGCGCGTCATTGATGCCATCGCCCACCATCGCAACGGTTCTTCCTTTTGCCTGCAATGCTCTGACGGTTTCCGCCTTATCCTCGGGCATCAGTTCCGCGAATACCTCGTCAATGGCCAACTGCGCGGCCACCGCATCGGCCGTTTCCTTGCTATCACCGGTCAGCATCAGCACTCGAATACCTGAGCCATGCAGCGCATCGATAACCCCGGGGGTACTTTCCTTGATGGGGTCAGTTACGCTAAGGAAACCCACAAATGCCTGATCGGTTGAGAGAAACATTACGGTATGGCCCTTACGACGCAGGTCGAGCACCTCATTACTGACCATCGAGGTATCGACTCCGATCTGATTCATCAACGCCTGATTGCCCAGTCCGATCCGTTGCCCAGACACCGTGCCGAGGACCCCTTTGCCCGTAATGGATTCAAAATCCTGGACGTCATCGAGACTCACGTCAGCGTCGTTCGCGCCAGCCAGGATCGCCTTGGCAAGAGGATGCTCGCTGCTCTTCTCAAGGCTAGCCGCCAAACCCAGCATCGTCCTGGAGTCATCGGACCCCAAAGCACATGCCTCAATCATTATGGGACGACCTTCAGTTAACGTGCCTGTTTTATCGACCACAAGAGTATCAACGCCATTCAGTAGCTCAAGCGATTGTGCGTCCTTAAACAAAATCCCGCGAGTCGCTGCGCGGCCCGTCCCGACCATGATCGACATAGGCGTCGCCAGACCAAGCGCGCAAGGGCAAGCGATAATAAGCACCGCGACTGCGACAACGATTGCATGGGCCATTTGCGGTTCGGGTCCAAAAAATGCCCAAACAAAAAATGCCACAATGGCTATCACCAACACGGCGGGGACGAAGTAGCTGGCCGCCACATCTGCCGTCCGCTGAATAGGCGCACGGCTCCGTTGCGCCTGGCCCACCATCTGGACGATCTGCGCCAGGACCGTCTGACTGCCGATCTGAGTGGCTTGAACCACCAGCGAGCCGGTACCGTTTATCGTTGCACCCACCACACGATCTCCTTCCCCCTTCTCCTGGGGTATCGGCTCGCCAGTTAGCATCGACTCGTCAACCGATGATCGGCCGGAGGTAATCACTCCATCCACGGGAATTTTCTCTCCTGGACGGACCCGCAACAGTTCACCCACCATGACGTCTTCAAGCGGGATGTCCTCTTCCATCCCGTCTAAGCGAATGACCCGAGCGAGCTTTGGCGAAAGGCCTAGTAGTTTTCTAATCGCAGAGCCAGTTTGCGCTCGCGCTCGCAATTCCAGCACCTGACCAAGAAGTATCAGGGTTACGATGACCGCGCTCGCCTCAAAATACACGCCCACTGAGTTGTCATGTCCTCGGAAGGAAGCGGGGAACCAGTTAGGCCAGATAACTGCTACCACGCTATAGCTATAGGCCACGCCGACGCCGAGTCCAATCAGGGAATACATGTTCAGACTTCGGTTCACTACCGACCGGACGGCACGCTGATAAAACGGCCAAGCTGCCCATAGCGCCACCGGGGTGGCGAAGGCGAGTTCCAGCCAAATTGTGATCTCCCGCGGTATCGCGCTCGAGATCGGCTGGCCCGGCAGCATATCGCCCATTGAGATGATTAAAAGAGGAGCCGAAAGCAACGCAGCGACCCAAAATCGTCTCAGCGTGTCCTTGATCTCTGCGCTAGGCTCTTCAGCATCCGCAGTCGGGACCGTGGGCTCCAGATCCATTCCGCAAAGGGGGCAACTGCCGGGGCCTATCTGGCGCACTTCCGGATGCATGGGGCAGAAGTACTCCGCATCAACAGCAACCGGAGTGGATGGGTTCGATTGAGAGAATCCTGCGTCCCCGAGAAAACGCTCTGGATCTCCCTTAAATTTATTAAGACAGGAAAAACTACAGAAAAGAAAGTCTGCTCCCTTATATTGGACTGAGTGCGGACTGCTCGCGCTTGTCCTCATATGACAAACCGGGTCCTCATGATCGTCGTCAGGATCGCCAGACACCGACTTATGGATGTGAACCTGGTCGGGGTTCATTGGATCGTCCTGGACAAGTCAGTGCAATAAGTTAATCGCTGGATCAATCCAACTCCACTTGAGATGCAAGGCACTGCGCGACGAAGTCATTGGGAATCTCTAATCGGCCGGCCATATCATCAAGAAGGTTTCGCTCGATCCCGGAGACCGGAGTTTCCGCCCGAGCCACGACGCAAATATCACGCAGTACCTGCATACGCTGCGACATGCTGGTTTTTTCTACGGCGCTACCAAGCCTTTGTGGGAGTAGCGCCAAAAGCTGATCCGGATCGAGCTTTTCGATTGAGAAACCGTCCTCGAAAAATTCCGACAGCGCCGCTTTTTCCTGCTCGCTGATTCCCTCAAACGCACTAGCAATCGAAACCGCCCCTGCGATAAAGAGGTTACGCATCACCCGTGCTGATTCTGTCTTACCCTTGAGGTAATCGGGCTCCATCACCCCCATGATTTTGCGCACGGATTCTTCAAGCTGGTCTTTCGACATTCCGCCAGCACAAATGAGCTCAGACTGATCAAAAACAGTCAGCGCCTTTACCCGCAAAGGGCTGAACGGATGCGTCAAAAACCAGTCCTGTATCGGCGCACCCTGCCCAGGTTGTTCGCCAAAGGCAAGCATGGCATCTACCTGCGAGAGAAATTCCTTGAGATTGAACTGCACAACCCGATCATCAGCAAGTCCCGACGCCAATTTAAATAGCGCGCGCGCAACGCTTGGCAAATCATCCGCACAGAACGCGCCGGCACGATCTGCCGACACTTCGGCATAGCGCGACCAGGTGAAGAGCTCGAGCGCTAAGGACGGCGAGGGTCGGGCATCACCGCCAAGGATATAGCCGATGGGAATCTCATGATGACGATACACATGATGGCCAAGCTCATGTCCTACAACGAAGAGCAACTCATTCTCTGAAAACGCCTCGAGCAATGACGACGAAAACATCAGATATACCCGTCCGTCTTCCGGCTTGAAAGAGGCGGCGTTGAAAATCGGGGAGGGATAGACGTAAAGCTCAAAGAGACTCTGAATCCCCAGGCGTTCTTTACAGTGATCGGCCATGTCATGCAGTGGGCGTGACATCGATCGGCTGAGCCGCACAGACCTGCTTAAGAGCTGGCGTCGTACCCCGGGGCCTTTGTGCTTTTTTTCCTGGTTTTCAATCTGTTCGCGTAGTTTTATAACCTCCGGCCGGCGCAATATCGCCTCGCTGAGCGAAACATCGTTTTCACAGCGAATACGGGCTGCATTATCGGTCGTCGACATATTAAGTTCGAAAATTCGGTATGGTTACTGTCCACAGTTTATCAGTACTAGTTGTAACACCATGCGATCAAATACGCCGATGCCGCTTCACGGCTCTTACAGATCTCTTTTTCTTTGGCTCATGGCGGGCCTTGCTCTCCCGATGGGTGCCGTAAACGCCGAGGCCCCCGATATGGTCACCCTGCCTGGCTTTGCAATCGATAAAACTGAAGTCACTATCGGTGCCTTTAAAACATTCAGCGACGAAACCGGCTTTGTCACCGAAGCCGAACGCGGCGGCGGCGGGCTTGTTTTTGAAGCCGGCTGGACGAAAAAATTAGGATGGACCTGGCGAAACCCCTACGGTCTGCCCGCCCGCGATGATGAGCCTGCAGTTCATGTCACGTTTGATGAAGCAAGCGCCTACTGTCGCTGGGCCGGGAAGCGACTGCCTACCGAGAGTGAATGGGTATCCGCCGCTTACACCGAACAACGCCTCTCACCCCCCGCGCCATTTGAGAGAGGGAAAACATACCCCTTCCCCACCGGAGAATCCCCGAACGGCGCTAACTGCCTCAACGCATGCGGCGATCATCCCGCGGTGCCCGTCGCCCATCTCTTGGATCACGGCGCCGGTCACACCCCGGTTGCGACGACCACAGCGGGTGTCAATGGCCTTTACGACATGGGCGCCAATGTCTGGGAATGGGTTGAGATCGACGATGCCGAAACCAAAGGCACTCGCGGCGGGAGCTGGTGGTATGGAGCCCGACAAATGCAGGCGGACTATATCGCTCGAAAACCGCGAGACATGGCGGTGGTTTACATCGGTTTTCGATGTGTGCGCTAGCTTGCGCCGCTTAAAGGCTTTAGCACTCCATCGAAAAAGTTTGAAAGCCCATCGTAATCATCCAAGGGCAAAACGGACGCTACATACTGATCGGGCCGGACAACAATGATGCACCCGCGCTCTTTATCAATGCCGCGCATGTCGTAGACATGTTTGCCCGATCGATGGTCCACACAAAACACCTTCTCAAAATCTTCGAGACCGTATCGCCCTTTTGCTGGCTTAAAAAAGGCATGCAGCGTTGAGCGTTCGATCTCGTGATGGTGCGTCTGAAATACCGCACGGCAATCCATTACAGAGTCGATATCGGCTCCTTCCGGTGTAAAGCGCCTAACGGGAGATCTTGAGTCGCTCGAAAGAAACTCGGCGAGCGCCCTTACACCACAGTCCCTGCTCATGGGAATCGCACGGCCCGCGAAAGCAAAAATCCGCCACGCCCCGTTGGCCGTCATGCAATGGCCCAGCTGAACCGGCTTGGCGTCACCGTGTCGAATCACCGGCGCAGAGTGAAAACGCTTTCCGATCACCTGCCCGGCTGCGAGCGACTGATGGGTATCAGGACCCACCAGCATCGATGATCGATACTGAATGGCAACCCCTGCGGTGAATTGCCCAAAAAGCTGGAAGTACTTTTGAAACTCTGCCGGATCAACACCATCTGGATTTTCTTTTGAGCGCGGCTTTGCGCTGATCATGCGCGCGAACTCGCGGTCGAAGCTAATCAAATCCTCAGCCACCGCGCGGCGCTCATCGGCATATGTGGCCAGCAACGATTCGTCGGCTGTACCCCGAAGCACATGAGCCATCTTCCAGCCAAGATTCCAGGTGTCTGCTAAAGACGTGTTCATGCCCTGGCCGGCTTTCGGGCTATGGGTATGACAGGCATCTCCCGCCAGAAATACCCTCGGAGCATATCCGTCAGCGCGGTCATCAAAGGAAGTGGTCAGGCGCTGGCCTATTTCGTAGACGCTCCACCAGGGTACCTCCTTAACATCTAATGTATACGGCGCCATGATCCGGCGGGCCGCGTCGATCAGTATCTCGGGGGTCATATGCGCTCGATCGACCCGCTGGTTTTCTTTCAGTTGATCCAGCTCAATATAGAGCCGAACCATATATCCACCCTCACGCGGAATAATCAGAATATTGCCTTCACTCGCCGATTGAATAACGGCCTTTAAGCGAATGTCGGGAAAGTCTGTTACCAGCAATACATCCATCACGCCCCAGGCCTGATTCAGGGCATCGCCCACAAGCTGCTGGTCGATACTCTGTCTCATCTGACTGCGAGAGCCATCACACCCGACCGCATATTTACAACGCACCTCATGGTGCGTTTGCTTCCCAAGGTCATCCACAGAGATGAAACTGAGCTTTACCGGATATTCAGAGTCAGACTGATCCACCGCGACATTCACCAGCCGACGCGAATAAACCGGCTCCACCTTGCCCGGACCGCGTTTCATCACATCGAGAAAATAATCATGCACTCTGGCTTGATTGAGAATCAGATGAGGCATCTCAGAAAGATCCTCTTCCACATCCTCAATCTTGCTGCTTCTTGTGATATGCGCCGGGTTGTTGGGGTCTGGCTTCCAGAACCCCACCTCATTCACCTGATAGGCCTCCTGGATCAACTCGCTGGCAAAACCGTACGCCTGAAACATCTCCACGGTGCGACAGGCAATGCCGTCGGCTTGCCCAATCAGCAGGCGGTCTGACTTGGCGTCAGCAATACAGGTGTGAATGTCTCCAAACTGGCTGAGCTGAGCGGCGAGATTTAAGCCCGCCGGCCCGCAGCCGACGATCATCACGTCGCAGGTCGCCGGCAGCGTCCGGCTTACTGGCGGCGCAACGAGGGCGTCCCGAGGGTCCGAGAACCGTGGATCGCCCGGATTAAATCCGTTGAGGTGGAACTGCATGTGTTAAGGAAATTAGTTACGTTCTCGACCTTTTTGCCATCGTCACTTTTCTACGCCCATTAGCCGATTTGCGCTCTTTTAGCTGCTGGATTTCATTTGGGATTTTCTTGATATGATCCAGACACGGCATCGATTCGGTCAAGTCAGGGGCGCTGGGGCAGCATTATGAAATATTTCGCTTTACTGGTTTTGCTTTCAAGCAGCGCATTTGCCGGCAGTATCGATAGCGACTGCACGCTAAACGGCAAGAAACTTTACGGCAAGGTGCAGGTTGTCAGCAGCTTTGCAGACTTCAAGGTTGAAGAGGTTCAATCCTTTCCCGATCTTAAGGTTGAAAAGAAAAGCTCCTTCGCAGATGACTGCGGCGAGTGGGAGTTCGTGGATTCGTTCCCGGACTTCACAATCGAGTACGTCACGAGTTTTGCCGATTTCAGGATCGAATTTGTGAGCTCTTTCCCAGGGCTCCCCTGAGCCAAGACATAGCGCTGGGTTTTATCGCGCGACCACGCGGTTACGCCCGGATTCTTTCGCCTCATAAAGCGCTGCATCGGCGCGGGCCAACAAATCGGTGATGGTTTCGTCATGCGTGCACGACGCCACACCCACGCTGATTGTTTTGAACCCGACGGTTTCAAATGGATGGGTTTCGACGGCCCTGCGGATTCTTTCCGCAAGGTTCTTCGCGCCGTCAACATCGACACCCGGACAAATAATCAGAAATTCTTCACCACCCCATCGACCCAGAGTGTCTACCTTTCTTGCTTTTTGTCTCAGAAGATCTGCAAGCGTAATCAACACATCGTCACCCACCAGATGACCATAGGTATCGTTCACAGACTTAAAGTGATCCATGTCGAGCAGCATGATTGAAAAATCCAGCTCGTAACGGTCACGGCGCTCAACGGCTTTTTCCAGCTCCTGATCCAAGCGCCGTCGGTTATAAAGGCCTGTCAGTACATCGGTGGCAGCTCGCGTCTCCGCCTCAACTCGGGCGCGCTCTTCATTTTTTTGCGCCGTAATGTCCGTCTGAATCGATAGGTAACGCTCGACCTGTCCGTTTTCGTCTAGAAGCGGCGCGATGGTCGCGCTCACCCAGTAGGGCCGGCCCTCGCGGTTCCGATAACGCAGCTCACCGCTCCAGACGGCCCCACCCCGAATGGCGGTCGTGATACTGGCTGGGTCTTGCCCATCAGCACTTTCGTCCATTAGGAATAAATGGTCCCTGCCTAAAAGCTGCTCGCGGGAAAAGCCACTGACCTCAATAAAATGATCGTTCACTTTCATCAGGACGCCGCTTGCACTCGCTTCGTAGATGATGGCGTGCGCATCAAGCACCTCTTTTTCAAAATTCAACTCCCGAAGCATCAGCCCAAAAGACCGACTGAGCTCCCCTATCTCACCTGCCGGGGGCGGGGGCAGCGACACGTCAAAATTACGCTGGGCGATGTTATGAGTCGCCTGACTCAGCTCTCTTAACGGTCGAAGCACCGCGCCCTGAAAACTGGCCAACGTGATAACGATGACCACGACGATTAACCCAATAATCAGATTTCGGATTTGCGCAATACCGGCGAGCACCTCGTCGCGCTTGCTTCCCCAATTGATATCGATCTGAAGGATGCCCAGATCGGTGCCCGAGATAGAGAGCGGATAGCGAACGGGGACAAGACCGCTGGAATCAAACAGGGTTGTTGGATCCTCAAATAGGGGATAAATCTGCAAGCCGCTGTCGTTGATGTAGGAGAGATTGACCCAGGTGTTTTGATGTCGCTGCTTTAAAAGATCAAGATTGGCAAAAAATGACCCGATGTCCCTGGCCAGTAGATCGCGAATCAGCGCGGATTCAGCGCCTCCCAGAATCGATACGTTGGTCTGACGAAATTCGTCCTTTTGTGTTTTAAGTTGCAGGGGAGTCCAGTAAAACTGGAGCGCGAGCAGGATCAACCCAAGGCTGATCAGCAGAGGCAACGCAAACCGGAGTCGTAGGCCCATTACCCGTTACGGCTTTTGATAGAAGCGATCCAGACCAAGATTCTTAAGGGGGATGTAAAGGGATAAATCGGCAGGCGCAATGGCTGAAATGGGTACCTTGCTTAAGAGTTCCCGCCCCTGATCCGTCTCGCCCATTTTAAGTAACGCAGTCCGGACTTGCTCTCGAATGTCTTGCGGCACACTCGGCAGCGCGGCAAGCGGGTGCGGTGGCACAGATTGCGTTTTGTGAATTACCACCAAATTATCCTGGTACTGCTGCTTTTGGCGACGCAAAGTCGCCTGCACGCCTCCGCCCGCCTGCGCTTCACCGACCAGGACATTGATGTAAACAGAATCGTGGGTTTTGACGTAACGGGGAGTAAATGAAATCTTGAACGTATCGGTAAGCTCCTGTCGCATCATCAGGGAAGCGCCAAGCGCGTTCGGTGCCGGGAAGGCAATCACCTTGCCGTCCAGCTGCTCGGGGGAAGTAATCCCACTGCTCCTGCTCGCAACCAGAACCCCAGACAACTCACGCCCCCCGTCATAAACAATTGGGAGGTATCCTGCGCTGTCGTTTGCTATCACCAAGTGATAGGGATTCATGTACGCAAAATCAAACTGCCCGGCGGCGAATTCAATCTCAAACTGAGAAATGGTGGACGACCCACGGATCACAAATTGAAGCCCTGTCTCGGACTCCAATCGATCCAGTATCGGTCGCCAGATCCCGTGTAACCGGCTGGCCTCAAACTGCGGCACGATGCCCACCGTATAGACCCGCCCGTCTGCCGATGCCGGCTGGGCCGCCATCAGCAGGACAGCAATCAGAACGCCCAAAAACATTTTTACTTCCCTGAAGCAGTGCGCCATTTTTTTCGCCAAGCTTGATACGGATTTGCCAGTATGGATCCTATAAAAAACCGATGTTCCTTTTAATCGGCAACGCCTGAGGGCGTCACTCGGTAATTTGGACTTTCTCCCGCTCTACCGTGTCACACACCCATATCGACTTCTGATTGGTCTCGTCCCAACCGCCGTAATAGGCATCCTTCTCACCATTCGGGCACGTCTTTTTCAGCCATGCCTCGACCGTAAGGCCCTCCTCGCAGGCGGCACACTCCGGCACCAAGCCTCGGCAGCACGCTCGAGGCACTTCGCAATTGCAGGGATCCTCTTTTTGACATCCAGAAATAAGAAAACCCACCATAATGACGATGACCCAACCCAATTGACGGCGAAAATTCCTCAATTTGGCGCCGCTTATCCACCCGTCGTATTGCGACCCACATGATGAATCGCGGTTAGGGAGATCGAGGTGACTTCGGATGTGATCGTGCTTTCTTTGATTATCGCTTCTGCCAGCTCCTTACTGTCGGCGTCCACCACCAGCTCAATGGGGTGGCGAAACATCTCCCCTTTTTTTGTTGTCAGTGTCACGTGCAGTTGCACTTTATATTGCTTTGTTCCGATCATGAGCTCAGCGACTGATTGAGAAAACACGTTAGCTCAAGTCTCGCACAATTTGAAAATGTTTCTTTAGGTCTTCAAGGCGGGAGCTGGCATTCAAGCCGCTGGTGTGCGGCATGAGATATATAAGGGTTACCCCTAGGGTCACTGGTTGAATGCCGGCAACCGCATCGCGCTGCATTAGGGTTCGCCATGCGCCTAGACCAACAAAGCAGGCGGTTTTTGGCTTCAGCCACAGGATCAGTCGCTTGACGCGTTCAAAGCCCTGCTTAAACTCCGTCGCGGAGACCTCCTCTGCTCGGCGAGTCGTGCGCCGGACAAGATCTGTAAATCCCACGCCGTGATGTCTGAGCGCATGCCAGGGGTCTCTGTCTTTACTGGCTAGGCCCGCCGCAAGTACGGCCGGCCAGAACCGGTTACCCGGTCGCCCATAGGGCACCGCGCTTTGGGCAGAGTATGGACTGGGGTTTAATCCCACAATAAGCGTTTTAAGAGAACGCCCTACCGTATCCGGTAGGCTTTCAATCCGAACCACATTCGCAATAGCGCTCTGCGAACGAAACCGAACAGGCTTTTGTAGCTCAAAACCGCCGCCAATCAGCAGATCCTCAGCCTTTTGTGGATTCCACTCCTGCTCCGGTTGAGGAGCAAGCCTCAAGGCAAGGGTCGCGCCGACCGGCGAGCTTGCATGCAGATCGGCCAGTGCTTTCGGCACAGTCCTGAGCGCCTTACCCTCAGCGACCACAATTCTTTGTCGGGAACTCATCCGTTTTGCGTTTTTAAAGCCTGCTTAAGTGGTGTTTTTTACCCAGGGACCAGCCAGTTTCAGTATAATTGCGCACTTCAAATTTCGATTAAACGTATCGCTCGTCGGTTCACGGAGGACCCCTGGCATGGCAAGCAGTATGAGTGACCAGCAGTTTATTAAAAGCTTCACGATCTTTCTTATTCTCGGCGTTATCCTGACGTTATTCCTCATCGCAATGGGGATTGTCAACGCGGGCACTATTACTCAGCGCGTTCAAGATGAACGAAACGCATTGGCCGCCACCGGATCTACCAACACGTTGGCTCCGGTGGGTCAGATGAACGTCGGTACCGTGAGCGCTCCGGCCGCTCAGCCTGTTCAGGTGGCTGCTGCCTCCATTGACGGTGCGCAGGTATACCAGGGCGCGTGCATGGCCTGTCATGCTGCGGGTATTGCAGGCGCTCCTCGAACCGGCGACAAGGCCGCGTGGGCAGAGCGTATCGCACAGGGTGCCGATACGCTCTATACGCATGCCATTGGCGGGTTCCAAGGCAAGGCTGGCGTGATGCCTGCCAAGGGCGGTAACGCGGCACTTTCAGATGACGAGGTGAAAGCCGCTGTCGATCACATGGTGGCACAGTCCCAGTAACTACGAGTGCAGATATCAAAAAGGCCGGCATAGCCGGCCTTTTTTGTGTCCCCAGATCAATCGTTAACTGAAGGCATTAAACGCGATAATGGTCTGGGTATCGCGAATCCCTCCAAGCGTTTGAATTCGCTTATTTACAAAGTGGCCCGCGTCTTTTTCGTCCGCCACATAGCATTTAGCCAAAAGATCATACGGCCCCGAGACAGAGTACACCTCGGATACCCCATCGAGATCCACAAGCGCTTTTGCCACCTCATACGCCTGCCCCAACTCGCATTTCACCTGAACAAATATCGTCTGCATTCTTTCTTGCCTAATTCCTTGCCTAATTCCTTGCCTAATCCGCTTTTGGAAAGCGCTGCGTATAAGCCGCCAGCTCTTCAAGCTTTTTTACTGCCTGCCCACTCGCAATGATCTCTTGAGCCCGCGTCACGCCGGCCTCCAACGAGTCGGCAAGATCTGCCGCGTAAATCGTAGCGCCCGCATTCAGCGCCACCATATCACTCGCTGCGCCGCTGTCCCCTCTCAAAACCGACTGAATCATCGCAAGACTCTCGGCGGCGTCTTTGACTACCAGAGCATCAAGCGACTGACGTTTGATGCCGAACTGCTCCGGAGCGATCCGATAGTCCGTGATTGCACCGTTTTTTAATTCAGAGACCTTCGTCTCCGCGGCAAGGCTTATCTCATCCAGGCCATCATCCGAGCAAACGACGACGGTGTGCTCACTGCCGAGATTTTTAAAGGCCTCTGCAAGCGGTCGAACCCAATCCTGATCGAAAACACCCACGAGCTGCCAGCGAGCACCGGCCGGGTTGGTGAGCGGTCCCAACAAATTGAAAATCGTGCGGACCCCAATCTCGCGGCGCGGCCCCACGGCATGACGCGTCGCACCATGATGGGTAGGCGCAAACATGAAGCCTATCCCGACCACATCAATGGTCTCGGCAACCTGTTGGGGCGTGAGCGTAATATTTACACCAGCTGCCTCGAGAAGATCCGCACTGCCGGATTTTCCGGTCGCAGCGCGATTTCCGTGCTTGGCCATCACTGCGCCCGCGGTGCATGCCACCAGGGCGGCGGTGGTTGAGACGTTAAAGAGACTGGCGCCATCACCGCCCGTACCAACCGAATCGGCGACCTGATCCGCTTTGACGCTTACCTTGGCCGCGAACTCGCGCATCACGATAGCCGCGCCGGTCAACTCCTCGACCGTTTCACCTTTCATGTGAAGCGCCGTCAGAATCGCGCCGATCTGTGCAGGCGTTGCTTCGCCGCCCATGATGAGGCGCATCACGTCACCGATCTCTGCGGCGCTGAGATCGCGTCCTTTCGTGACCTGCTGCGTCGCTTCCTGAAGGTTCATCTGCGTAGGCGTGCTAATAGGCTACGGCAACAAAACGGTGGCGCCGGTGGTGCGTCGACCCTCAAGATCCTGGTGCGCCTTGACGGCGTCGGCGAGCGGGTACTCCTGATTGATATCGGCCTTAACGGCCCCCTGCAACAACACTTCGAAAAGCTCCGACGAGCAATTGACCAGATCTTCGCGCGCATCGGTGTAATGAAAGAGTGTCGGCCGGGTGAGATATATTGATCCTTTTCCTGAGAGACTCGCCGGATCAAACGGCGCGACCTTACCGGAGCTCTGGCCAAATAGGACTAAAGTGCCGCGCCGACGAAGGCAATCCATGCTGCCGTCAAACGTCTGCTTGCCGACGGAATCATAAACCGCATCTACGCCTTTTCCGTTGGTGAGCTCCTTCACGCGATCCACGAAGTTTTCTTCGTTATAGAGAATGGTATGCGTGCAGCCGTTGGCGGTGGCCAGATCGGCTTTTTCCTTCGAACCGACCGTACCAATGATATTCACTCCTAAATGCTTGGCCCATTGGCACGCAATCAAGCCCACGCCTCCTGCGGCGGCGTGAAACAAAATGGTATCGCCGGCTTTGAGACGCACGGTGCTGCGCAGAAGGTACTGCACAGTCATACCCTTCAGCATCATGGCTGCGGCAACACGCTCTTCAATACCGTCTGGTAGCTTGACCACGCGCTGGGCCGGCATCAGGCGCGACTGGGCATACGCACCCATCGGCTGCGCGGCATAGCCCACGCGGTCGCCCGGCGCGAGATCGCTTACACCCTCGCCCACCGCCTCTACAACGCCCGCGCCCTCAAGGCCGGGCGTAAACGGCAGCCCAGGAGCCGGGTAGGCTCCGCTTCGAAAATACACGTCAATAAAGTTAAGGCCCACTGCCGTCTGGCGGAGCAGGATCTCTCCCGCACCTGGGGCGCCGACCTCCTGCTCTTCCCATTTCATGACCTCAGGGCCGCCGGTTTCGTGAACGCGAATGACATGGTTCATAACGTGATCTCAGTTGGATAAAAACGATGTCGCGAAGCCGCAACACGCTAAAAGAAGTACCTAAATTCTACCGCTCCAGGCGTTTCAACTAAAGACGGGATTTGCCGTTGGACAAATAGCGCGCTATTCGCCGAAATTGTTTTCTACCGCCACGTAGGTATCAGCGAAGAATCCATTGAAGTGCGTACGACACGCCGCCCCGTAGGCGCCGATTCGATCAAACTCGATCCAGTCCCCCTCTTTTATGTCAGACGGCAACGCGATCTTGCGGGGAAAAATATCCAGCGAATCGCAGGTAGGGCCATAGAGGGTGAACTCCACCCACTCGCTTGAGAACTCACGCGTTGCAACCATTCTTACGGGCAGATGCAGCTTGTACTTTTCTTCAATAAAACTGCCGTACATGCCGTCATTTAGATAAACCGCACCGTCTTTTCTTAAATGCACCTGCACGATGAGTGACTCACCATCGACACAAAGCGCGCGACCTGGCTCACAAAGCACCGGCACATCTTTGGGAAGATTGATCGCCGCAAGGCCTGCGCTGATACTCGCAAAATACTCGCTCATCGCCTGCCCGCGGGAGTTGAGGTAGTCGCCGGGAAAACCTCCTCCTACATCCACGCATTGGGGTTTCTCCCCCACATCACGGATGACTTCGTCCACGAGCTTTAAGCCCTCCACAAAGCCTTCGCCATCAAGACACTGCGAGCCCACATGAAAGGCCACGCCGTAGCTGTAGCCCTTGGCAAGCGCGGCGCGTGCAAGAGCAATAGCCTCGCTTACGGCGGCGCCAAATTTGCTCGAGAGCTCGTAGACCGCGCCCGCATAATGAATGGCAAGGCGCACCACAATCACTGTCTCACGGCTTGGGGTAATTACATCAGCGATCTTCTCAAGTTCGGTGGAATGATCGACCACGTAATGACTCACGCCGTAATTGCGATGCGCCGACTCAATAGCCTCGCGGCTTTTGACCGGATGCATGAAGTAGCACCTGGCATCCGGCAGGCGATCAGAGACGAGTGCGACTTCCGCCAAAGAGGCGGTATCAAAATGACGAACCCCTGCCGCATAAAGCGCATCAAGCATATGCGGTTCAGGGTTACACTTCACGGCATAGAGCACGTGCCCAGGAAACCCATCCAGAAACTCATGCGCAACCGCATCAATCTTGTGGCGGCGCACGCAAAAGACCGGCTCGCTAGGTTTTAAATCAGCGACTACCGCCTCAGGGGAGGCGTAGGTCACAAGATTTGAGCGAGGCGAGACAGCAGAGTCCATGAGGGGTGCTCCGGGAAAGCGTTTAACGCCCGTGATTCTGACATATCAAAGCAAATAAGCCGAATATTTAAACGCACCACGTCATGAAACCACTGGGCCTAAAAGCGCTGCAGGCCGTCTGCGTCACCGGTCATCTCAGCAATGACTGGCTCCCGGGGGCGGTGTGGATTTTGGCGCCGGCGATTGGCCTTGCCATGGATCTCAAGCCCTCAGAGATTGGGCTGCTGATTACGATTCATTCCATTGGCGCCTCGCTTGCGTACTTTCCGGCCGGCATCCTGGCCGATCGTGTGCAGTCGCAGGGCCGATTGCTGTTGGGCACCTTTTGGTGGGTCGCCATCGGCTATGTACTCGCGTCGTTTGCGCCGGAATTTTGGTCACTCGCCTTTTTGCTCGCTATTGCCGGCATGGGCGATGCTGCCTGGCATCCGGTTGCGACCGGTATGCTGGTCCGCCAAATGCCCGGCCAGCGCGGCCGGGCGCTTGGTATTCATGCCATTGGGGGCACGCTTGCGGAAGTTTTCTCTCCCCTGCTGGTGGGGGTGCTTCTCTCCTTGTTTGACTGGCAGGCGGTGCTGCAGATCTCGGCAATCCCCGCGGCTGCAATGGGCATTGCCTTTTTATTTTTCTACCAGCGCATTCCCAACCGCCACGCCAGCACATCACTCACCAAAGCCGATCTTCTTGCTTTTGCCCGCGAGTGGCGAAGCCGGTCGGGGTTATTTTTAATTGGCGGGATCGCCACCTACAACATGGCTTTGATCGCGCTGATGACCATGATGCCTTTTTATATGCAGACCCGTCACGGATTCACTCCGGCTCAGGCGGGTACTGCGTTTGCGCTCTCTATGCTGCTCGGATCCATTGGGCAACCGGTCATTGGTCACATCTCGGATCGACACGGTCGCTTCGGGATTTTTGCGCTGTGCTCGGTGGTCGCGGCAGGGTTTTCGTTCCTTGCCATCATGTTCAGCGGTGCTTTTACCGTCGCGGCAATGCTCATTGGCGCAATGGCGGTTTTGGTCGCCATTCGCTCGGGCGTGCTGGCTATGGCCGTGGATTATTCAAGCAAGCACGAGGCCACCGCCATGGGCTTTGTGTTTGTGGTGCTTGATGGTGTCGGCGCGCTCGGCGCCGTACTGGCCGGCATTATTGGCGACTTCAGCCTGACGGCGAGCTTCGCTCTTGCAGGCGCTCTATCCCTTGGCGCCGTGGCTTTGGTTGCAACCGCGAGGCGCTAAAAGAGCCTTGCTTTGTGCGGGTTCTGAACCTGATTCCCTGCTTATTGCTTAGAGTAGGCCGAGACGCGCCAAGCACCGTCCTCTAAGCAAGTCGCTTAACCACGCCACTTAACAACGCTAAGTAAGCTTTGCTTTCTCGGCGAGCTCTTTTACTTTTGAGATATCCGGCACGTCAATAAAGCCCGGCTGCTGATAGCTCGGGTTGGGATACTCATAATGACCGCGACCCGAGTGAATACCGGTTAAGCCTTTATCGACGAAGTGCTCTTTTAGATAAGCGGCGTTATCCAGCATCTCCTGATTGCCCAGCTGCTCGCCCCAATACGAGAAAATGCCCTGCACCAACGGAATACCCACTACATCCATCACGCCGCAGGGGCCCATGGTGCAGCCCCTGTTCATGATCATATAGGTACGGTCAACGGTCTCGGCGTCCGCAACGCCTTTGGTGACGAGCGACTGTGCGGCCTGAAAGATCGGCACCAGCAGACTGTTGCATACATAGCCGTTTTGCTCTTTTGAAATCGGGATCGGCACCATGCCAATCTCAATGGCGTACGCGGTGAGCCGGTTCAGGGTATCGTCCGACGTCTGCGGTGTGCCCATAATTTCGGCCAGGTTGAGCGCCCAGATCAGATTTGCAAAATGCAGCGCGGCGTATCGATCCGGACGACCCGTCTTTGCGGCAAACATCGAGGGCAGTAGCGTTGAGGAGTTGGTGGCGAGAATCGCATGCTCCTGCATGAGAGGCGCCAGCTTTTCGTACACATCTATCTTGATATCGGGCACCTCGGGCACCGCCTCAATAACGATGTCAGCCGTTTTTGCGGCTTCAGCAAGATCGGTCGTATAGGCCAATCGCGACCAAGTCGCCTCAATATCGGCATCACTAGCACCCAGGTCTTTCTTATAAATCTCGGCGTACCCCGTCTGCGTCTTGCGACAGTTCTTAAGGCCCTCATCGGAGATGTCATAAACCGTCACGGTCTTGCCCTTAAAGGCGCTGTGCCAGGCAATCTGGCCACCCAACGTGCCAGCCCCCACCATAGCAAGACGATTGAGATTGGATTCAGACATGTTGGTGCTCCTTGTATTGGGGGTACACAATGTGATTTGGACGAAAGGCAGCAAGAGGTGATGACGCTTTCTCGATGTAGCCCTACCCTAACACGACATCTGTTGGTAAAGGGCTCCCCTGCTAAAAAAAGGCACCCCGGAGGGTGCCTTGATGGGTTGTCGCAGGAGGCCTTTGGCCTCTAGGGATGATTACTGAGGGCCACCTGGCGTGTCATCTTCAGCATCAGGGGTGCCGTCACCGTCTGAGTCTTTATCAATACCGTTTTTGATGCCGTCACCGTCGATATCGGGATCGTTTTTGTTTTCGATACCGTCTCCGTCGATGTCGTTATCGGAGGTATTGGGGGTGCCGTCTCCGTCCACGTCAGGATCAGAGCCGTTGGGGATGCCGTCACCGTCCATATCCGGGTCTTTATCGTTGCTAAGGCCATCGCCATCGATATCGGGATCCCGGTCATTGGGGATGTCATCGTTGTCTAGGTCGGGATCATTGATCTCGACAACAGGACTGCCTGATCTGCTGATCGAATAGGCTGACATGGTTAACTCTTTTCCGCGGTGCTGCACAAAGAAGTTACCGTTCGCCCCTGAATAGCTGCCTATGCAGACATACATGTCTCCTCGCGCGATGCCGTTCGCCGTTTCAAGCTGAAGCATGTCGGCCCAGGAATAGTTACCCTCGTTGTAGCCGACCCCCCAACGTCCCGGCCAACCTGATATTTGGTTGATCTGAGCATCAAATCTTACAGGAGATGGGCAATTACCCGCCTCTTCGCTTATCCACACCGCCATCTTCTGAGAGGGGCTACCCCCGGGTCCGGGATCAAATGACCAACTTGGCTCATTGAAATACTTGAGCTGGGTGGCTCCATCGACTCCGTAGGAAACGAGGAAATACTCCTCAATAAAGGGCAGCTTTTGCTTAGCAACGCACTCATGCGCGCCCGACGAATTTATCTTGCAGTCCGTGCTGTCTCTAGTCTCAATTTCGCCATTTCCTACCTTAAAGGTCGGCTCAGATCCCCCGGCGCCCTCTTCACCGCCCGCTCCACATGCTCCTCCACCGCCTTCTTCTACTCTGAACTTTTTAACTTGGAAGTATATTTCGCCGCCGTTATCAAGCCCGGGGTCCAGATTTAAACAGTAGCCGCCCTGCAAATCGCATTTCCACGATCTTGTGTCGACGGTGCAATTTTTATATTTGCTGTTTTGGACCGCTTCCCAACTCGTGAAGTTATCTGCGGATCCCTCAGTGCCAAAATAATAAGTTCCGTTACTTCGGCCAGGCTGGACCGTGAGTCTGTCCTCGGGGGCGCAACCTTTCACAAAATAAACATTCATATAGCCATAGGGGTAGACCGTGCTGTTTGAGGTCACGTCAAAAAAGGAACGGGGATCTTTAAGATCACACAGCTTATCCTCGTAGCCTTTCTCGGAAATTTTCACCTTGCGCCCTGCTTCTGGGAAAACCGTCGTGTACCCGTTAGCATCAGTCTCAATTTGCGTTTCTCTCGGCCGCATTTTGTTAACGTTGAAACTAGGGTCTGGACACTTAGGCATCCTGTGTTTATTGGTTTGCTTGTACACACCTTTGGAAAGATCAATATCTCCCAGCGCCAAGCCAATTTCGCTGATGTCGTACGTGACGTCAGTCACCTCCGCGCCTGTTGCTCCACAGCCTTTGGGTATCTCGATATCTACTCCACATTGCACCTGCTCAGGTGTTCTTCCATCGCAGTTTCCGGCTTTGGCAGTTGCGTCGGAGGCCTCACCGTCATCGTCCTTCGTTGCAGAGACAGGCACCCCCTGACCGGCGGCTCGCGCTACCGGAAGCACGCAACCTTCTGGAAGCAGCTCCCAACCGAGTTCACCCATATCCCCTAGTTGGTGGTCGTCACCCTCTGGTGGAAGAATGCTGGCTGCGGTGCAGGTCTTGGTGCCGGGCTTCACCGGTGGCGTGGGATCAACCGAATCTTCCACGCCGTCGTTGTCATCATCCGGATCCTGCTCGTTTGGAATACCGTCGCCATCGATATCCGGATCAACAATGTCGGCGATGCCGTCGCCATCAAGATCCTGGATTGGATCCTTGTTCACACCGCTATTGGAGTTACCGCTGCAGCCGGCGATGAATACAAGCGTTGAGAAAAACCCAATGAAAAGCAGACGAAGAATGTGATTCATGATGGATCCGAGAAAAAAGGTGTAGTTATCCTGAGCGGAATTATTAGACAATTGTTTTCAACGGTCAAGACGATCAAAAGGCGAGAGTCTTGAAGAAAAAGAGGATGGTCAACGTGCTGTTTAAGTAACCACACGGACATTTGCCTATTTAAATAGCGGGTATTTGATGACCGCGGTTGAGTAATAGCCGGCAGCGGATATACTGTATATATATACAGTATAT
>Ga0255757_10001968_pt1 | contig 19648 bp, 19 predicted proteins | sample 071ome_27_FD_179957 | JGI IMG/M metagenome (GOLD analysis project Ga0255757, IMG submission 179957) | Coastal salt marsh microbial communities from the Groves Creek Marsh, Skidaway Island, Georgia - 071409AT metaG (version 2) | ecosystem: Environmental > Aquatic > Marine > Intertidal zone >...
TGTATTAGTAGTTGTATTTGATTCAATTTTACCACTTAATAAAGATCTATATGCATCATCAGACTCAAAAGGTTCTGTTCCAATAACCATGGATTTGTTTGCAAAATATTTTACGGCTAATGCTGTTCCTGCAATTAATCCTCCTCCTCCAACTGGAACTAATATATAATCAAATGATCCATATTCTTCAATGAGTTCCTTACATGCAGTTCCTTGGCCCAGAATTACATCTTCATTATTTGAAGGATGAATAAAAGTAGCACCTTGAGAATTTACTATCGTTCTAGCTGCTTCTTCTCTTGCAATTAGATTTGATTCACACTCTATTAACTGCCCTCCATAGCTTTTTACCGCTGCTTTCTTAATTTCAGGAGCGTTAGAAGGCATAACTATGTATGCTTTTATTCCAATCTTTTTAGCAGCAAGAGATAAAGCCTGTCCATGATTTCCAGATGAGTGAGTAACAATACCATTATTTTTTTGTTCATCAGAAAGTTTAAGAATTGCATTTGCTGCACCTCTCATTTTAAACGCTCCCATTTTCTGAAAATTTTCGCATTTAAAATAAATATCAGCTTCAGTTAAATCGTTTATCAGTTTTGAAGTTAGTACCGGTGTATTGTGGATAAATGGCTTTATCCTTTCATGACAATCAATTAAATCATTTTTTGTCATTTTATTTCCACTTAATATTACACCCAATACTAGGTTTCTGAATTTTATTATTCTCTCGTCCAAATATAAGGCATTCAATTGCATTTTCTATGTCAGCTCCATCAGATAAAATTTCATTACCTGGTCTTGAATCATCAAGTTGACCTCTATATACTAAATTTAAATTTGAATCATAAACATAGAAATCAGGTGTGCATGCAGCATCATATGCTTTAGCAACATCCTGGGTCTCATCATAGAGATATGGAAAAATAAAATCATTCTCAACAGCATTTATTTTCATTTTTTCAGGACTATCATCAGGATAATTTACAATATCATTACTTGAGATTGCTATAAACTTAATATTCTCTCCATGATACTTTTTAGATATTTTTGTTATAGTTGGATTAACATGTTTAACATATGGGCAATGGTTACAAATGAACATTATAACTGTGCCAATTTTACCCTTATATTCTTTTAGTGAAATATAAGTTTCTGAATTAACATCTAGAAGATTAAAATTAGGTGCATTGGATCCTAATGAAATCATATTTGATGGAGTTCTAGCCATAGAGAATCTATTTTTATAAAAGTAAAAAAAACCATCAAATATTAATAAATTTGTTATTAACCATCCAATTAATGAGAAAACTTAATAAAAAAGAAAGATTTCAAGAAAGTGTTCTTTCCAAATTTCATGTATACAATAGTATTTTTGCTACACTTCCTTATGAAAGCATATCTGAAACCGGAAATCTGCTTAACTTTTTCTATATTTAACTTACAACTTTAAACAAATTCAAAATGAAAAAATATATATTACTTTTTGCAATACTTATAGCCTCATGTTCTGCTCCTGTTGAAGAACCAAAAGGTTCTGGAATGTGGGCAGGTGATGAAAATGAAACATTTATAGTAGGCTCAGATGAAATGACTGAGATGTACATGAAATTTATAGATGCTCATAACAATAGAGATATTGAAACAATTAAATCTCTTGAAGCTGAAGATATTAGAATTGATGTTCCTGATGGATCAAGAATTGAAGGTCCTGATGCACATGCAGAAGCGCTAAATGCCTGGTTTGAATCTGGTGCTGATCCTAAGTGGAATGTATTCTGGGTTATGCCTTATGTTGGTCAACCTAGTGAACAGACATGGATAGTAGGTGGGCATTCATTAACTCAAACTATAGATGGAGAAGAAGTAACAACTGTTCAAATGATAGACGCTCAAGTAGAGGATGGTTTATTCAAGTGGGCTATAATCTATGAAAAACAATCTCCTAATTCAGAATAGTAAATTTGGATTTACTAATTTTAATATTAGGTTTTCTGTTTTGTTTAATTGGCATAATTGGAAGCTTTTTACCAATAATACCTGGCCCGGTTACTTCTTGGCTAGGTATTTTGCTTTTAAATTTAACTTCTGTAGTTGAATTTAACTTGAACTTCATATTAATAACACTTACTGTAGCTGTTTCTGTCGGAATTCTTGATTATTTAATACCAATATTAGGTGTAAAAAAATTAGGAGGTACAAGATCTGGACAAATTGGAACAACAATTGGGCTTATTCTAGCTATACTAATACTTGGGCCAATTGGTATTATAATTGGTCCCTTCTTAGGGGCTTTATTCGGAGAAATGACTAATAATAAATCTTTTAATGAATCATTGAAACCTGCTTTTGGATCATTTATAGGAGTTATAGCAGGGAGTGTAATTAAATTTTTAATTAGTCTTAGTTTCTTATTTTTTTATTTTGATATTTTTTGGGGATACAGAGAAAGTTTTTTTTAAATTTCCTAAATTGAACCAACCAATTAAAATATTTGAAAAAATTTGAAAGAAAATATTTTGCCTCATGGACTGATCTTGATCCCAACTGGCATGTTGCTAATCATGCATATATAAAATATGCAGCAGATACTCGGGTATTTTTTTTCTCTGAATTAAAATTAGATATGGATAAATTCAATAATCTTAATATAGGTCCGGTCTTATTTTATGAACATATGCATTATTATAAAGAAATAATGATGGGTTTAGAGTTTTCAATTAATGTTGAGATAGATGGTTATAGTGATGATGGACGATTTTTCTCTCTTTTTCAAAATTTTTATGATATGAATGGAAACCATTTAGCTCATCTTGATTTAGCCTTTGGTATCATTGACACAAAACTTAGAAAACTCATCTCAATGCCAAATGAATCATTTGAAATTTTTAAAGAAGGTCCAAAATCTAAATCATTTAGTATAATTACAAAAGAGGATTTAAGAAAACATGGAAAGCTTCCAGTAAATAAAATATAAGCAGTAATTATGCAGTAAGGTATTTATTTAATTATTTTTTAATTTCAAATAAAACAAAATGAAAGAAAAATATTGGAGAAAAAACATATTTTACCTAAGAATACTTTTAACAATATGGTTTATTTGTTCTTTTGGTTTTGGTATTCTGCTTGCTGAAAACTTAAATCAATTTTACCTAGGTGGATTCCCATTAGGCTTTTGGTTTGCTCAACAAGGATCAATTTACATGTTTGTTATTCTAATATTCATATATGTATATTTAATGAACAAGCTTGATAAAAAACATAATCTAAAGGAATAGATATGGATGCACAATTTTGGACATATTTATTAGTTGGAGTCACCTTTTCGCTTTATATAGGTATTGCTATATGGACAAGAGCTCAAAGTACAAAGGAATTTTATGTTGCTAGTGGTGGAATTCATCCTGTTCTAAATGGAATGGCAACTGCAGCTGATTGGATGTCAGCGGCTTCATTTATTTCTATGGCAGGTATTATTTCATTTCTAGGTTATGGTGGATCTCAATATTTAATGGGATGGACTGGAGGTTATGTGTTATTAGCACTTTGCCTCGCTCCTTATTTAAGGAAATTTGGAAAATTTACAGTACCAGATTTTATTGGAGAAAGATATTATTCCAAAAATGCTAGAACAATTGCATTAATTTGTGCAATTTTTGTTTCATTCACCTATGTAGTTGGACAGATGAAGGGAGTTGGAGTAGCATTTTCAAGATTTCTTGAAATACCATATGATCTTGGAGTAATTATCGGTATTGGAATAGTCTTTTTCTATGCTGTTCTAGGAGGGATGAAAGGTATAACATATACTCAAGTAGCTCAATATTGTGTTCTAATTTTTGCTTTTACAGTACCAGCAATTTTTATATCACTACAAGCAACAGGTAATCCTATTCCTCAAATCGGATTTGGTAGTAAGACCACTGATGGAGTTTATCTTTTAGAGAAACTTAATCAATTATCTGTTGATTTAGGTTTTGAAAAGTATACTGACATTAATCAAACTACACTAATTAATGTATTTTTTATCACTGCTGCACTAATGTTTGGAACTGCTGGACTTCCCCATGTGATTGTGAGATTCTTTACTGTTCCTAAAGTAAGAGATGCAAGAATATCAGCAGGATGGGCATTATTATTTATCTCATTTTTATATACAACTGCTCCTGCTGTAGCAGCATTTGCAAAAGTAAATTTAATTAATACTGTGTCAAATGCTCAATATTCAGAAGTACCTCAATGGTTCAAAAATTGGGAGAATACAGGTTTACTTCAATTTGATGATAAAAATGCAGATGGTATAATTCAGTATGTGGCTGATGAAGAAGTTAACGAGTTAACAATTGATAGAGATATTATGGTCTTGGCAAATCCTGAGATAGCTAACCTACCTCCATGGGTAATTGGGCTTATTGTAGCAGGAGGTTTAGCTGCTGCTCTTTCAACTGCTGCAGGGTTGCTTCTTGTTATTTCAACTTCAATTTCTCATGATCTTCTAAAGAAGAATATAAATCCCAATATTTCTGAAAAAGGAGAATTGTGGGCAGCTAGGATTTCTATTGCAGTAGCAGTTGTTGCAGCTGGACTGGCTGGATTAAATCCCCCTGGATTTGTTGCTGAAGTTGTAGCATTAGCATTTGGTCTAGCTGCATCCTCTTTTTTCCCTGCAATAATCCTTGGGATTTTTGACAAAAGAATGAACAAAGAAGGAGCATTATCTGGAATGATAGTAGGTGTGGTCTTTACAACTATATATATATTTTACTTTAAACCACAACTTGGTGGATCAGGATTACCTAAAGATTATTTATTTGGAATTTCACCTGAGGGAATTGGAACTATTGGCATGATAATTAACTTTATAGTATCTTTAGTTGTGTCAAGATTAACAAGGCCAACGCCTGAAAATATCAGAGACTTAGTTGAAAGTATTAGATATCCTAAATAGATATGCAAAGAATAAAAACCTTATCTGAATATTTTAAAAAATACGAATTAAGTGAAAAAGATCCTGAGAAATTTTGGTCTGAAATTGCTGAATCATTCATATGGAAAAAAAAGTGGGATAATGTTCTTGAATCGGATTTTGAAAATGCAGATTTTAAATGGTTTAAAAATGCTCATTTAAATATTACTGAAAATATTTTTGAGAAAAACCTTTCTGAAAGAGGGGATAAGACTGCAATCATTTGGGAGCCAAATGATCCTAAAGAGTCACCAATTTATTTATCATACAAAGAACTTTACGAACAAACATGTACTTTTTCTAATGCTCTTAAAAGTAAAGGAATTAATAAAGGAGATAGAGTAATTATATACATGCCAATGGTGCCAGAGACAGCTATTGCAATGCTTGCTTGTGCAAGAGTGGGTGCAGTTCACTCAGTTGTTTTTGCTGGCTTTTCTGCTGCATCTTTAGCCGATAGAATAAATGACTGTGAAGCCAAAATGGTATTAACGTCTGATGGAAACTTTAGAGGAAATAAGACAATTCCTGTTAAAGATGTAGTTGATGAAGCTCTTGAAAAATGTTCATCAATTGAAAGTGTTATTGTTTTAGAAAGGACAAAACAAAATATTAATATGGAGGACGCAAGAGACTTTTGGTGGCATGAATGTATTGAAGATGAATCTAACATATGCGATTCTGAAGTTATGGATTCAGAGGATTTATTATTTATTTTATATACATCAGGCTCTACAGGTAAGCCAAAAGGTGTTGTTCATTCTTCAGCTGGATACATGATATACTCTTCTTATACATTCTTAAATGTATTCCAATATGATGAAGAAGATATTTATTGGTGTACTGCCGATGTAGGATGGATTACAGGACATTCTTATATAGTATATGGACCTTTACTTTGTGGTGCCACTACAGTAATGTTTGAAGGTGTTCCAACATATCCTAATGTTAGTCGTTTTTGGGATATAGTTGATAAATATAAGATTAATCAATTCTATACAGCACCAACTGCAATTCGAGCTCTTCAAGCTCATGGTCTAGAGCCACTTAAAAATAACTCACTCGATTCATTGAAAGTTATTGGATCTGTAGGAGAACCAATAAACGAAGAAGCATGGCATTGGTACCATGATAATATTGGTAAAGGAAAATGTCCTTTAGTTGATACATGGTGGCAAACTGAAACAGGTGGAATAATGATCTCAGCACTTGCAGGAATTACTCCTAACAAGCCAGCTCATGCTTCATTGCCATTACCAGGTATTATGCCTGTAATCGTTGACGCGGATGGTAATGAATTAAATGGAAATAATGTTCAAGGTAATTTATGTATTAAATCTCCTTGGCCATCTATCATCAGGACCACATATGGTGATCATGAAAGATGCATTAATACATACTTCTCAAACTATAAAGGTATGTACTTTACAGGTGATGGAGTTAAAAGAGATCATGATGGATACCTGAGAATACTTGGTAGAGTTGATGACGTAATTAATGTATCAGGTCATAGAATGGGAACAGCTGAGGTTGAAAATGCAATTAATGAGCATGAAGATGTAATTGAATCAGCTGTTGTTGGATATCCTCATGATATTAAAGGTGAAGGTATATATGCATATGTAATAGTAGGTACAAAATTAAATGATGATAAAATTAAGGATGAGATAATAAATGTTGTAAGAAAAGTAATAGGACCAATTGCAAAACCAGATAAAATTCAAATTGTTAGTGGTTTACCCAAGACTAGATCTGGTAAGATAATGAGAAGAATCCTAAGAAAGGTTGCAAGTAACGATTTTCAGAACCTTGGAGACACATCTACACTTTTAAATCCTGATATTGTTACAGAAATTATAGATGGAGCTATTATCTAAATAATTTTTCTAACTTAACTCCCCTTGACCCTTTTACCAAAATATTCATATTTTTTAAACTTTTAAATGAATCAGATTGTGCTATTTCATCTGTGTTTGAAAACTTAAAAAAATATTCCCCTTCAGTATTACACTTTGAAAAATTATCACCTACTAAATAGACTTTACTATAATCTTTGTTTTTAACAAAATCAACTATTTTTTGATGTTCATGATCTGAATACTTTCCAAGTTCAAACATGTCCCCCAATATTAATACTTTATTAGTTGTATTGATATTTTCAAAATTTGAAATAGCTGCTAGCATACTTGAAGGATTAGCATTATATGCATCTAAATAAATTTTATTACTATCAAAAATTAAAATTTCTGACCTATTGGAATCATTTAAAAATTTATTAAGACCTTCTTGAATTTCTTTATTTGATAAATCGAGAAACTTTCCAATTGTAATACTTGATGCCAAATTTGAAAAGTTATAATCACCGTAGAGATTTGAATTAAATTCGTATCCATCAATTTTAAGCTTCAAAAATAAATTATCTTTTATATAATCAAATATAAAGTCTGAATCTTTACTGCTTCCAAAAGTTATTGCAAGATCTCCTTTACAATTTTCTACTTGTAAGTTATCATCATTATTTAGAATAAAGTGACCATAGTTTTCTGTTAAGTACTCATAGATCTCAGTTTTGCCTTTTATGACTCCTTCAAAACCTCCAAAACCCTCAAGATGAGCATATCCGTAATTAGTAATTAGTCCTATATCTGGCATAGCAATTTCACATAATCTTTTTATTTCTCCAATATGGTTAGCACCCATTTCTATAATAGCTACATCAGTCTCATGTTTAATATCTAAGAGTGATAGTGGAACTCCTATATGGTTATTTAAATTCCCTTTTGTCTTGACTACATTATATTTTTGAGAGAGGATTGAATAGATTAAATTCTTAGTGGTGGTTTTACCATTACTACCAGTTATCCCAATAACTTTTGTGTCAAATAAAGATCTATGATAATTACTTAAATCTTGAAGAGCTTTTAAACTGTTCTCTACATAAACAATTTTATCATGAATATCTTTTTTCTCAATATCGTCAACAATTGAAAATTTTGCACCCTTTTCAATTGCCTCCATTGCAAAATCATTACCATCAAAATTCTCTCCTTTTAATGAAAAATATATTTCATCTTTAATAATATTCCTAGTATCAATAGACACTCCTGAGCATGAATTAAAAAGAGAATATAATTTTTGAGTGTCCAACCTAATTTTATTGCAATATACTAAAGAAATCAGTATTTTTGCTCGGTCTTTTGATTACAGACTTCAACTATATAATATGAAAAAAATTACTGGAAAGACTTATTTAGGTTGGTATGAAGATATGCTTTTATGGAGAAAGTTTGAGGATAAGCTTGCTGCTAAATATATTCAACAAAAGATAAGAGGCTTTTTACATCTTTATAATGGTCAAGAGGCAGTTTTAGCTGGCTGTCTTCATTCCATAGACCCTAAAAATGATAGAATGATTAGTTCATATAGAAGTCATGTCCATGCAATAGGTTTAGGAGAAAATCCAAAATTTGTAATGGCAGAATTATTTGGTAAAGCAACCGGTACATCTGGAGGCCTAGGTGGCTCAATGCATATTTTTTCAAAAAAATATAATTTTTTTGGAGGTCACGGAATTGTAGGAGGTCAGATTCCATTAGGTACTGGGATTGCTTTTGGTGATAAATATTTTAAAAGAGATAGTGTTACACTATGTTTTCTAGGAGATGGTGCCATAAGGCAAGGAGCTTTTCATGAGTCAATTAATCTTGCTGCTTTATGGAAACTTCCTGTTATTTATATAGTTGAAAATAATGGCTATGCTATGGGTACATCAGTGGCAAGAACAACAAGTCAGGAAGATCTTTGGAAACTAGGTGAGCCATATAAAATTCCCTCAATGCCAGTAGATGGGATGGATCCAGTTAAAGTTGCCGAAGCAATTGATAAATGTCTAAAACATGCAAGAGCTGGAAAAGGTCCCTCACTTCTTGATGTAAAAACCTACAGGTATAGAGGTCACTCAATGTCTGATGCTCAGCAGTATAGAACTAAGGAAGAAGTTGAAGAATACAGAAAGATTGATCCAATTACTCAGGTTGAAAAAATAATTCTTTCAAAGAAATATGGAACTAAATCTGAAATTGAAAAGATTGATAAAAAAGTTAAAAAAATAATCACTGAGTGTGAAGAATTTTCAGAGTCATCTCCTTTTCCGGATAAATCTGTCATGTATGATGTTGTTTACGAGCAAAAAGATTACCCATTTATTAAACATAAAATAGATTAATATGGCTGAGGTTATAAATATGCCAAGACTAAGTGATACTATGGAAGAGGGTACTCTTGCAAAATGGTTCAAAAAAGTTGGTGATGATGTCAAGGAAGGAGAAATTTTAGCTGAAATTGAGACAGATAAGGCTACAATGGAATTTGAATCTTTTCATGATGGGGTTCTTCTACATATTGGAATAAATGAAGGTTCTACAGCTCCAGTAGATAGCATAATTGCTATAATAGGTTCAAAAGATGAAGATATATCCTCACTAATAAATGGCGCATTAAAGCCAGAAGTTAAAGAGGAACCAAAGCCAGAAGTTAAAGAGGAACCAAAGCCAGAAGTTAAAGAGGAACCAAAGCCAGAAGTTAAAGAGGAACCAAAGTCGGGTCCTAATCATAGAATACTTGTTTCACCTTTAGCAAAAAAACTTGCATCTGAAAAAGGAATTGATATTTCCTTAATTAAAGGAACGGGTGATAATGGAAGAATTATAAAGAGAGATATAGATTCATACAAACCATCTAATTTCAGTTATTTTGCTCAACCAAAGCCTCATGTTAAAGAATCATCATATGAGATTCCTAATAATACTATGAGAAAAGCCATTGCAAAGAGATTGTCTGATTCAAAATTTTCAGCACCTCATTACTATCTAAACATTGAGCTGCAAATGGATAATATGATATCTTTTAGGCAACAATTTATAAATACTCAAAACATAAAAATCTCATTTAATGATATAATAGCAAAGGCTGTTGCACTATCTCTTGCCAAGCATCCAAAAGTTAATTCTAGATGGTATGATGATAAAATTTTATTTATTGAGCATATTCATCTTGGTGTTGCTGTTGCAGTTGAGGATGGCTTAGTAGTCCCTGTTGTTAAGTTTGCAAACTCTAAAGATCTTCCTGAAATTAATTCAGAAATAAAAGATTTTGCAGAAAGAGCAAAAAACAAAAAATTAAATCCTTCAGAAATTGAAGGAAGTACTTTTACTATATCTAATCTTGGCATGTTTGGTATAGAAAGTTTTACATCTATAATTAATCAACCAAATTCTGCAATACTTTCTATTGGTTCAATAATTCAAAAACCAATAGTTAAAAATTCAGAGATAGTTGTTGGAAATACTATGAAGTTAACATTAGCATGTGATCATAGAACAGTTGATGGTGCTACTGGTTCATTATTTTTAAAAACTTTGAAAGATTATATTGAAAATCCAGTATCTATTCTAATTTAATGAAAACTATCCTTATATCTGGAACAAGCTCTGGTATAGGCTATGATATATGTGTTCAAGCTCTAAAGCTAAAATATAAAGTTATATCTGTATCAAGAAATTCTAAACCTCTTCAAAACATTAAGGGAATTGATTGTTATTCAGTTGATATTACAGATAATAATCAATTAAATAATTTAGTTGAAGATTTGAAAAGCAAAAAAGTTACCATTGATTTTTTAATCAATAATGCAGGTCATCTTAAAAATGAAACTTTTGATAAAACTTCATATGAATCCTTTAAGCAAACATACGATGTAAATGTTTTTGGTTTAGCACAAATTACAAGATTGCTTTTGCCAATAATAAATAAGTCAGGTCATGTAATTAATATAAGTAGTATTGGAGGTGTAAATGGTTCAAAAAAATTTCCTGGTTTATCAGTTTACTCAAGCAGTAAGGCTGCAGTTATTGCTTTAACTGAAGTATTAGCTGAGGAATTTCCAGATGGCCCTTCTTTTAATGTTCTTGCTCTTGGTGCCGTTCAAACAAAGATGCTTAAAGAGGCTTTTCCTGAGTATGTTGCACAAACAAGTCCTAATGAAATGGCAACTTATATATTAGATTTTGCTTTAAATGGTGGGAAATTATTTAATGGAAAACTTATATCTGTTTCAAAATCAACTCCTTAATTTTCCAACTTTTCTTAGTAATTCAGACGCATATACAAATTCGTTAACTAGTTTGTTATTGGTTTTTAGAATTTCTTTATTATTACCTTCCCAGACTTTTTCTCCATTAACTAAATAAATAATTTTATCACCAATCTCTATAACTGAATTCATGTCATGGGTATTTATTACAGTTGTAATATTGTACTCGATTGTTATCTCTTGAATTAACTTGTCAATTATTATAGCTGTCTTTGGATCAAGTCCAGAATTAGGCTCGTCACAAAAAAGATACTTTGGATTTAAAACAATAGCTCGAGCAATTGCAACCCTTTTTTTCATTCCACCAGATATTTCAGAAGGATATTTATTATCAGCATCTTTTAAGTCAACTCTATTAATTACTTCTTGAGCTCTCGATAACATCTCTTCATCAGTTTTATTTGAAAACATTTTCATTGGAAAAATAATATTCTCTAACACTGTCATAGAATCAAATAAAGCACTTCCTTGAAAAACAGTTCCAACTTCTTTTCTTAAACTAGTTAGTGCTGATATATTATCTTTATCAAACATATTATTATCAAAATAAATATTTCCTTTCTCTACCTCTAGTAGTCCTAATAGACATTTCATTAAAACAGTTTTTCCAGATCCACTCTGACCAATTATTAGATTGGTCTTTCCCTTATCAAAAACAGTTGAAATTTCTTTTAAAATTTCAATGCCATCAAATGATTTTGATATTTCTTCTACTTTAATCATCAGGCTAATAAAAGTTGTGTTACAATAAAGTTAATTATGATTATTACGATACTTGTCCAAACAAAAGATATATTACTTGCTTTTCCCACTTCCAGTGCTCCACCTTTCATAAAGAATCCGTGATAAGATGGAATTGTGGCTAAAATAAATGCAAATAATAATGTCTTTATATATGCATATACCACATGAAACACTTTAAAATCTAGCTGAATTCCTTGAATAAAATCAAAACTTGTAGAAAACCCTGCATAAACACTTGCTACGTAACCACCTAGAATTCCTAAGAACATTGCTAAAGTAATTAAAAAGGGATATAACATTAAAGAAATAATTTTAGGGAAAATTAGATAATTAAATGAATTTACACCCATGACTTCAAGAGCATCTATTTGCTCAGTAACTCTCATAGTTCCAATACTAGATGTAATAAAAGATCCAACCTTTCCTGCCATAATTATAGAAATTAAAGTTGGAGCAAACTCTAAAATTACTGATTGTCTTGTTGCAAATCCAATAAGATTTCCTGGAAGAAAAGGACTATCTATATTAAGCGCAGTCTGAATTGCAACAACGCCTCCCACTAAAAAAGACATGAAGGCTACAATCCAAATTGAGCCAATAATAAGATCATCAATCTCCTTAACAATTAATTTTTTTAAAACATTCCACTTGGTAAATTTTGTAAAAGTGTATTTAATCATTAAAAAATATCTACCTATATGAAAAAAAAGTTTCATTATGATTAAATCTTATAGGTTATAGCATTTATATTCATACCTGCCCCTACACTAGCAAACATTATTATATCTCCTTTATTTAAAACATGTCCTCCATAATTGTTTTTTTTAACTATATCAAAAAGAGTTGGAATTGTAGCTACTGAACTGTTACCAAATTCTTCAATGTTCATTGGTAGAATATCCTTGGGTGGGGTACTTTTATAGAGTCTGTAAAATCTCTTAATAATTGCCTCATCCATTTTTTTATTAGCTTGATGAATAAATATTTTTTTAAGATCGTTAATATTACTTTTAGAATCATCAAAACATGATTTCATAGCTATTGGAACATTTGTAAGAGCAAACTCATATACTTTTCTACCTTGCATTTTGATAAACTTCTGATCGTTTCTTTTTCTTAAGTCTTTATTATATGATGACCCATAGAATATAAACTCATTCTCACCCTCATAGGTGAAAGTTGCAGATTTATGAGATAATATTCCCCCATCAAAATAGGTTTCTTTCTCTAATATGGTAGCACCAGATCCATCTGCATATATCATTGAGTCTCTATCATTTTCGTCTAAAATTCTTGATAGTGTGTCACAACCAATTATTAAACATTTATTTGCCATTCCAGACTTAATTAATGATTTTGCCTGAATCATTCCTTCTAACCAACCTGGACAACCACAAATAATGTCATATGCTACACAATTAGGATTTTTTATTTTAAGTTTTGCTTTAACTTTTGAAGCAATTGAAGGAAGTGTATCTACTTGTCCACTATTACATGATATATCTCCTGCATTATGAGCGACAATTATGTAGTCTAATGTTTCTTGATCAATTTTTGAATCAATAATTGCAACTCGTGCAGCATCTGAAGCTAAGTCAGAGCTATTTATTTCATCAGAGGCATACCTTCGCTCATTAATACCAGTTATAGATTTAAATTTTTCGATTATTTCTGGATTTGAACTTTGAATATCACTACCATCTCTGTCGAGGAATTTATTCTGAAGAAAATCTGAATTTTTCTTTGTGATATCTGGTGTGCAGCTTCCTGTACCAGTTATTATGTAGTTCATTTTATAAAATTACTTAAATTATTGATAAGTCTCTATAGGAGGACAACTACAAAATAAATTTCTGTCACCATAAGCCTCATCTACTCTTCTAACTGTAGGCCAAAATTTATTACTTTTTAAATAGCTTTTTGGGAATGAGGCTTCTTCTCTACTATATTTATATGGCCAATCAGTAGAAGTTAACATCTTCAATGTATGAGGAGAATTCCTAAGCATCTCTCTCTTGGAATCATCATTAGACATAATCTCAGTATAAATTGAATTAAGAGCTTCACAAAACTTATCTAATTCATTTAAATTTTCACTTTCAGTAGGTTCAATCATCATAGTGCCGGGAACTGGAAATGAAACTGTTGGAGCATGAAAACCATAATCTATTAATCTTTTTGCAATATCTACAACTTCAATATTATATCTTTTGAACTCTCTACAATCTATAATAAATTCATGTGCTGATCTTCCATTCTCTCCACTGTAAAGTATCTTATAATTTTTTTCGAGTTTAGTTTTTAAATAGTTTGCATTAACAATCGCAATTTCCGTAGATTTTCTAATACCCTCTCTACCTAACATTCTTATATATCCGTATGATATAAGGCAAACAAGTGCAGATCCCCAGGGTGCTGATGAAATTGCTTCAAGTGAATCATTTCCACCTATATTGATCAATGGATTAGATGGAAGAAATTCTTTAAGATGTTCTGCTACACAAATTGGCCCAACACCAGGACCACCCCCCCCATGTGGAATTGAGAAAGTTTTATGTAAATTCAAATGACAAACATCGGCACCAATTAATTTTGGACTAGTCAAGCCAACCTGTGCGTTCATGTTGGCTCCATCCATGTACACTTGACCACCATTTTGATGAATTAAGTCATTTATTGATTGAATCTCAGATTCAAATACTCCATGGGTAGATGGGTAGGTAATCATCAATGCAGCAAGATTATCTTTATATTCGTTTACTTTAGTTTTCAAATCTTCAATATCAATATTACCTCTCTCATCAGTATTTATAACTACTACTTTTAATCCGGCCATAATTGCCGAAGCAGGATTAGTCCCATGAGCAGAAGATGGAATTAGACATATGTTTCTGTGGCTATCACCTTTTTTATCTAAATAAGATTTGATCACCATTAATCCACTGTATTCTCCTTGAGCACCAGAATTGGGTTGTAATGAAGTTGCAGCAAAACCCGTAATTTCTGAAAGATATCCTTCTAATCTATTTATTACCTTATGGTATCCTTTTGCTTGATCAACAGGAACAAAAGGATGTATACTATTCCATTCGCTCCAACTTAATGGAATCATTTCTGAAGCTGAATTTAATTTCATAGTACAAGATCCAAGTGAGATCATAGACTGAGTTAAAGACAAATCCTTATTTTCTAGAGATTTTATATATCTCATTAATGAAGTTTCAGAGTGGTATGAATTGAAAACAGGGTGGGATAATATATCAGATTTTCTTTCATTTATAAATTCAATATTTTTTGGAAATTCTTTTATTTTTGATTGTTTATTTGTAAAATTCTCAAAAACTGAAATAATCTCTTTAAGATCTTTAAAATTAGTTTTTTCATTTACAGAAATTGATATTTCGTTATCTGTAAGAAAGCAGAAATTAATCTTTTTTAATGTAGCTAATTCTTTAATTTTCTTTGAATCACATAAAACGGTTATTGTGTCAAAGTATTTAGAATATTTAATCTGAAGTCCAACTGACTCAATACTTCTTTTTAGATAAACAGCTTTAAGATGAATTGATTTTGAAATTTCTTTTAAGCCTTCTGGGCCATGATATACTGCATACATTCCAGCCATTACTGCAAGTAAAACTTGTGCAGTGCAAATATTTGATGTTGCTCTATCTCTTTTAATATGTTGTTCTCTAGTTTGAAGAGCCATCCTAAGTGAATAATCCCCATCTAAATCTTTGGTTACACCAATAATTCTTCCTGGGATATTTCTTTTGTATTTTTCTTTTGTTGCAAAAAAAGCAGCATGAGGACCTCCATAACCAAGAGGTATTCCAAATCTTTGAGTTGTTCCAACAACAACATCAATTTTATCAGTATTAGGTGGTTCAATTAAAACTATCGACATTAAATCAACAGCAACTATTACTTTAAAATTTTCATCATTAATAGATTCTAAAAAATTATCTATATCCTCTAGTTTTCCATCCTTTCCAGGATATTGAATAATACATCCAAAAAACTCACTTTCATTCAATTCTTTTATATCACCTACTACTAAATCAATATCAAGTGGCTTAGCTCTAGTTGATAAGACAGCTAAAGTTTGTGGAAATATATTAGAGTCAACATAGAACTTATTTTGATTTGTTGATTTCTGATCTTTTGACCTATTATTATACATCATTATCATTGCTTCAGCGGCAGATGTACCTTCATCCAAAAGTGAAGCGTTAGCTAGTTCCATTTTAGTAATATCGCAAACCATTGTTTGGAAATTTAATAAGGCTTCAAGTCTTCCCTGAGCAATTTCAGGTTGATAGGGAGTGTAAGCTGTATACCATCCAGGGTTTTCTAAAATATTTCTTTGAATAACAGAGGGGGTAAATGTGTCATGATAACCAAGTCCTATATAAGTTTTAAAATTTTGATTTAGAGATGATAATTTTTTTATCTCTTTTAAAAATTCCATTTCAGAGATACCCTCGGGAATATTTAATTCATTTTTTAATCTAATCTTCTCTGGAATTGTCTGTTCAAGCAATTGTTCAACAGATTTGACACCTATTGTACTTAAAATTATATTCAACTCAGAAGAGTTTGGACCTATGTGTCTTCGAGTAAAATTTTCTTTAAACATTAAAAGTTTTTAGCAAAAATATGTATTATTGAAAATAATAATAATAATGTTCATTAAATGTTAAAACTTTTTTTTTATATACTATTAGTTTTTTTTCAATCACCTATTATACAAGATGTTTATAAAGATCAAGTAAATAATTTGATCAATGAAAAAGTAATGGTAATTGATCTAAGGACCAAGAAAGAATTTGATCAGGGTAAAATAAGATCCTCCTTTAATATTGATTTTCAAAATAGAGAGTTTATAGATAACCTAAACAAGCTTGATAAAGAAAAACCCTACATTATATATTGTATGTCAGGTAATAGAAGTTTAAAGGCTAGTCATGTGATGAAGTCTTTAGGTTTTAAAATGATATATCACTATAAAAAAGGATACAATGATTGGATTAAAGACTAGCTATTTTTTTTTAAATCTTTACTGCTTTCAATAACCTTATCTTCTAAATCTTTTTTATAGGCCTTTACCTTGTCAGCAATTTTAGAATCAAAGGATCCAATAATTTGAGCAGCAAGAATACCAGCATTTTTTGAACCATTTAAAGCTACAGTTGCAACTGGAACTCCACCAGGCATTTGAAGTATAGATAAAATTGAGTCCCAGCCATCTATTGAATTTCTTGATTTTATTGGAACTCCGATAACAGGCAAGCTTGTAATTGAGGCTACCATTCCAGGAAGGTGAGCAGCACCTCCTGCTCCTGCAATAATAACTTTTATACCATTTATTTCAGCATTAGAAGCATATTCAACCATTTTATTAGGCGTCCTATGAGCTGAAACTATATCATATTCTGTATTTATGTCAAATGATTTGAGAATTTCAATAGCCTCACTCATTACTTCAAAATCTGATTTACTGCCCATTATAATTCCTACTTTACTCATTTTTTTGTTGTAATAATTATTGTTTCTTTAATTTCTTTTGCTAATTCTTTTGCTTTATCAATATTTTCATTAATTACGGTTACATGCCCCATTTTTCTATTGAATCTGGTTTCAAATTTACCGTAAATATGTGGATTAACACCTTCAAGCCCTATAATTTGATCAAAATTCTTATAAATAACAGGTCCATTAGATCCTTTTTCACCCACTAAATTTACCATAACACAAGCTTCTTTAATCTTTGTGCTCCCTAAAGGTATATCAAGAATTGATCTTAAAAGTTGTTCAAATTGACTTGTATATGAGCCCTCTATAGAAAAATGATAACTGTTATGTGGTCTTGGGGCAACCTCATTCACTAGAATTTCATTTTCAGATGTTAAAAACATCTCAACAGCTAATATTCCTATAATTTGAAGTTTCTTTGCAACCTGAATTGCAAGATCTTCAGCATTTGATTTTAAATCATCATTAATTTTTGCAGGTGATAAAATATACTCAACTTGATTTGAGTCACTGTTGAACTCCATTTCAACTACAGGATAATTAATTAATTCACCTGACTTCCTAGACGCTACCATTACAGAAAGTTCTTTTTTTATTGAAATGAATTCTTCTACTATGCAAGGACAATCATCTACTTTTTCTAAATCTATATTATTAGAAATTTTATTTACACCGTATCCATCATACCCCATTCTTGATGCTTTCCAAATAAAAGGAAATGAAATTTCACCTTTGCTTACACTCTGTTTCAATTCATTTACACCGTTGAAAATTTTATATAATGAAGTAGGAATTTGATTATTATTGTAGAATTCTTTTTGTTTAGATTTGTCTTGAATTATTTCAATAACTTTAGGTTGAGGTAAAACTTCCAATTCATTGGATTCAAGAAATTTTAATGCTTCAATATTTACATTCTCAATTTCAATTGTCAATATATCAACCATTTTACCAAAATTTACAACTGTATCGAAATCCATTAAGTCCCCTTGAAAAAATTTTGAACAAAGTTTTCTAGATGGGCAGTTTTCATTGGAATCTAAAATATATACTTGGAGTCCCCATTTATTAGCTACGTCAAGAACCATTTTTCCGAGTTGACCTCCACCAAGTATACCAATTATTCTATTTTCCTTAAACATATTTCAAAAATAAGCATTCCTTTAATCACAATAAAAAATACCAAACATTTTAAATATCTTTGTGCCTGTGTTTAATATCGTGATTTTTGGTAAACCAGGATCTGGGAAAGGAACCCAGGCTGATTTTTTAAAGGACAAATATGATCTATATCATATATCTACAGGAGATTTATTTAGGAATAATATTTTAAATAAAACTGATCTAGGTATTGAAGCAAAGTCATTTCTTGATAATGGAGATCTTGTGCCTGACATTGTTACAATTAAAATGCTTGAAAATGAAGTTTTAGCAAATAAGGATGTTAATGGTTTTATTTTTGATGGTTTTCCAAGAACATATAATCAGGCTGAATCCCTCGATATTTTTCTTGAATCTATTAACCAAAAGATAAATGCAACAATCGCTCTGGAGGTTAATGAAGATGAGCTAATAACTAGGTTATTAGATCGAGCTAAAACCACTAAAAGATCTGATGATCAGGATATCAAAAAAATTAAAAATAGATTTAACGAGTATAATAATAAGACATCTATACTAATTGATTTTTATCAAAAACAGTCAAAATTTTACTCAGTTAATGGCCACGGTAGTGTTGATGATATTACTTCAAGATTATTCAATCTTGTTGATAGTTTAATCTAGTATTTTATGATAGTCGATAATTTTGTTGATTATGTCAAGCTTACTGTTAGTTCAGGTAAAGGTGGAAAAGGTTCTACTCACTTGAGAAGGGAAAAGTTTGTTCCAAAAGGAGGGCCAGATGGCGGTGATGGTGGTAGTGGTGGAAATATTATTTTAAAAGGTAATAGCAATTTATGGACTCTTCAAAGTTTTAGATATAAGAAACATTTTAAAGCAGGAAATGGCGGAGATGGAAGTGGTTCAAGAAAATCTGGAAGTAATGGAGAAGATGTTGTAATTAATGTTCCTCTTGGAACTGTTATTAAAGATTTAGATACTGAAAAAGTTATTTGCGAGATAAATGATGAATCCTCTGATTTAATTCTTTTAAAAGGTGGAAAAGGAGGGCGTGGCAACTTTCATTTTAAAACCCCTACTAATCAAACTCCTAGATATTCTCAAAGCGGACTTCCAGGTAAGGAGCTTAA
>Ga0255757_10001976_pt1 | contig 19626 bp, 21 predicted proteins | sample 071ome_27_FD_179957 | JGI IMG/M metagenome (GOLD analysis project Ga0255757, IMG submission 179957) | Coastal salt marsh microbial communities from the Groves Creek Marsh, Skidaway Island, Georgia - 071409AT metaG (version 2) | ecosystem: Environmental > Aquatic > Marine > Intertidal zone >...
AAAGCGCACAAATATGCACTCGATAAGTTCGTGGGTGAGCTTTTGACCATTTGGGACAGTTTGGAGCTTGGACTTCAAGCCGCGCAAAACGATGAGGCTGATGTGGCGTCATTGCGTGAAGGCACTGGGCTCACCGTCAAAATGTTTGGTGATGTGATGGAGAAATTCAATGTTGAGCGCATCAACCCTGAGGGTGAGTCCTTCAATCCTGAATTCCATCAAGCTATGTCGATGGTTCCAAATGCTGAGATGGCGCCAAATACCGTGATGGCAGTCATGCAGAAGGGCGTGTCGTTAAATGGCCGTTTGATCCGACCAGCAATGGTAGTTGTCTCTCAGGCGATACCGGAAGAAGCAGAATAAATAATCAGATCAGGGGCTTGAAACACCAATTTCAGTCCCCACTTATACATTAATCAAAATTAAACCAGTTTTTTACGGAGAACCCCGATGGGCAAAATTATTGGTATTGACTTAGGTACAACTAACTCGTGTGTTTCAGTGATGGACGGCAAAACGGCACGTGTTATTGAGAATAGCGAAGGCGACCGCACAACCCCATCAATTATTGCGTACACCCAGGATGGTGAAGTGCTAGTTGGCCAAAGTGCAAAGCGCCAGGCTGTTACTAACCCAAAAAACACCCTTTTCGCGATTAAGCGTTTGATCGGTCGTCGTTTCACTGACGATGTCGTAAAGCGCGACCAAGATATCGTGCCTTATAAGATTGTGGGTGCTGATAACGGTGATGCATGGGTTGAGGTTAACGACAAGAAAATGGCGCCGCCTGAAATCTCGGCAAAGGTTCTTCAAAAGATGAAGAAAACCGCTGAAGACTATCTTGGCGAGCCAGTAACCGAAGCAGTTATTACTGTTCCTGCTTACTTTAATGACTCTCAGCGTCAAGCAACCAAAGATGCAGGCAAGATTGCAGGCTTAGATGTTAAGCGCATCATCAACGAGCCAACTGCAGCGGCATTGGCCTACGGCTTGGATAAGTCGAATGGCGATAAGAAGCTGGCAGTTTATGACTTGGGTGGCGGTACCTTCGACGTATCAATCATCGAAGTCGCTGAAGTTGATGGCGAATATCAGTTCGAAGTATTGGCAACCAATGGTGACACTTTCCTTGGTGGTGAAGACTTCGATATGCGCATCATCGATTTCTTGGTGTCAGAGTTTAAGAAAGATCAAGGTGTCGATCTCAAAAACGATCCATTAGCGTTGCAACGTTTAAAAGAGGCTGCCGAGAAAGCAAAGATCGAGCTGTCTAACGGTCAGCAAACTGATATCAATCTGCCATACGTCACAGCTGACGCCTCTGGCCCTAAGCACATGAACATTAAATTAAGCCGTTCTAAGCTTGAGTCACTGGTTGAAGACTTGGTTAAGCGCACGCTTGATCCATGTAAGACGGCTTTGAAAGATGCAGGCCTATCAGCTTCTGATATTGACGACGTGATTTTGGTTGGCGGTCAGACCCGTATGCCGATGGTGCAAAAGACGGTTACGGATTTCTTTGGTAAAGAGCCACGTAAAGACGTGAATCCTGACGAAGCGGTAGCGATGGGTGCAGCGATTCAAGGTGGTGTTTTAGGCGGCGACGTAAAAGATGTGTTGTTGCTAGACGTAACACCATTGTCACTCGGCATCGAAACCATGGGTGGCGTGATGACCAAGTTGATCGAGAAGAACACCACGATCCCAACGAATGCATCACAAGTGTTCTCAACCGCAGATGACAACCAAACAGCAGTTACCGTCCACGTGTTACAAGGTGAGCGTGAGCAAGCAGCTGGCAACAAGTCACTCGGTCGTTTCGATCTGAGCGATATCCCACCAGCGCCTCGCGGTGTGCCACAGATCGAGGTTAGCTTCGATATCGACGCTAACGGCATCTTGAATGTGTCAGCTAAAGATAAAGCAACAGGTAAAGAGCAATCAATCAAGATCACAGCCTCATCTGGCTTGTCGGATGATGAGATCGAAAAGATGGTTCAGGATGCAGAGGCACACGCTGAAGAAGATAAAAAGTTCCACGAACTTGTCACTACGCGTAACCAAGCTGACGGCATGATTCACGCAACCAAGAAATCAATGGAAGAGCTTGGCGATGACAAGCTTGAAGCTGGCGAGAAGGAAGCAATCGAAGCCGCTATCGCTGAGTTAGAAGAAGCGGTTAAAGGTTCTGATGTTGCGGTTATCGAAGAGAAAACCAAAGCATTGGCAGAAGCTTCTGCAAAGATGGCTGAACGTCTGTATGGCCAAGGTGGCGATGCTGCCGCAGCAGCGGCTGCAGCTGCGGGGGCGGCCGGAGCCGCTGGCGCTGAGGCCTCATCTGGTGACGACGACGTAGTTGATGCGGAGTTTGAAGAGGTTAAAGACGACAAGTAATTGTTGCCTTTTGCTGGGTCACTAGCTGAACGTGCGGCTTTGAAAGAGGTCGCACGTTTTCTTGTATTTAGCCGGATGTGAATGTCGGTAGCTGTAAAGAGCAAGCGCTATGTCAAAACGAGATTATTACGAAGTCCTTGGAGTGCAGAAGAATGCATCTGAGGCTGAATTAAAAAAGGCTTATCGTCGTCTAGCGATGAAGTATCACCCTGACCGTAATACCGGTGATGAAGCGAAAGAAACTGAAAAGAAATTCAAAGAAGCGAAAGAAGCATACGAAGTGCTCACCGATGGTCAAAAGCGTGCAGCTTATGATCAGTTTGGTCACGCAGGTGTTGATCCATCAATGGGTGGTGGTGCGGGTGGCTTCCACGGCGGTGGTGCTGATTTTGGCGATATCTTTGGTGATGTATTCGGCGACATCTTTGGAGGTGGTCGCCGTGGTGGTGGCGGTAGATCAAGCGTTCAGCGAGGTGCGGATCTTCGTTACAACTTAGAGCTATCACTTGAAGAAGCGGTTGCAGGTACTGAGGTAAAAATCAAAGTACCCACCATGGTCAACTGTAAGACCTGTGATGGCACAGGTGCCAAGAAAGGCTCATCACCAAAACAGTGTGGTACTTGTGGTGGCGTTGGCCAAGTACGTATGTCTCAGGGCTTCTTCTCTGTGCAGCAAACCTGTCCGACCTGCCAAGGTCGCGGTACTGTGATTGATGACCCATGTGGCAGCTGTCATGGCCAAGGCCGTATTCAAGAAACAAAAACGCTCTCTGTGAAGGTGCCTGCGGGTGTTGATACCGGTGATCGTATTCGCCTGTCAGGTGAAGGTGAAGCTGGTGCAAATGGCGGTCCTGCGGGTGATCTTTATGTTCAGGTGGCGGTAAAGGCTCACCCAATTTTTGAACGTGAAGATAGCCATTTATATTGCGATATGCCTGTGTCATTTGCTGATGCGGCATTGGGCGGCGAGATTGAGGTTCCCACGCTGACCGGAAAGGTAAAGCTGAAGATTCCTGAAGGTACTCAGACCGGCAAGATGTTCCGTCTGCGCAATAAGGGCGTAAAGCCTGTACGTGGAGGCCCTCAAGGCGATTTGATCTGTCGAGTGATCATTGAGACGCCGGTAAAGCTGACGGGAGAGCAGCGAGACCTTATTATGCAACTTGATGAGTCATTGCGCGGTGGTGGTAGCACCCATAATCCGAATGCACATGGATGGCTCGATAAGGTAAAAGGTTTCTTTAAAGACGTTGGTCTCTAAGACACAGCACGAGAGTACAAAATGCGAGTAGCAGTAGTTGGCGCCGCCGGGCGCATGGGTAAAAACTTAATTGAGGCCGTTGGTATGACCAAAGGCCTTGAGTTGACCGCTGCGACTGAGCATCCAGACTCAAGTTTAATCGGTGCTGATGCCGGTGAAGTGGCCGGTGTTGGCAAATTAGGCGTCACAATTGCAGCTGATTTAGCCGCGGTTGTGAATGACTTTGATGTGGTGATCGACTTCACGGGCCTTGCACCAACCCTTAATCACCTCTCGATTTGTCGTGAGCATGGCAAAAAGATCGTGATTGGTACCACCGGTTTTGATGATGCGCAGAAAGCTCAAATTGCTGATGCCTCAAAAGACATCGGCGTGGTATTCGCGCCGAATATGAGCGTAGGTGTGAACTTATGTTTTAAGTTGCTTGATATGGCAGCACGCGTGATGGGTGATGACTGTGATATTGAAATCATTGAAGCGCATCACCGCCATAAATTAGATGCGCCATCAGGTACCGCAGTGCGTATGGGTGAGGTTGTTGCCGATGCACTTGGGCGTGACTTAGCTAAAGTGGCGGTTTACGGTCGTGAAGGTCAAACCGGTGAGCGTGAGCGCGAGACCATCGGTTTTGAAACGATTCGTGCCGGTGATGTTGTTGGTGAGCACACTGTTTGGTTTGCCACAGAAGGCGAGCGAGTAGAGATAACGCACAAAGCTTCAAGTCGTATGACCTTTGCTAAAGGCGCGGCACGTGCTGCAGCATGGTTAGAAAGCAAAGATGCGGGTCTATTCGATATGCAAGACGTATTAGGTCTGCGTTAACGTCCAAAGAGATCGCTTAATTCTGGGCCTAAGGTGTGATCGCCGGGACCTTCCAAGCTGAAATACCAATCGACCGCCGCCTTTAATGGGCGGCGTTGTCGTTTGCGTACCTGCACAAACCCATACGTTTCTAAACTCGAGAAGGCTTTGGCTGAATCTAATAAGGCCTCGCGCGAGACCTGTGCGCAATCAGAGCCGCCAATCGGATAAGCTGCATGAGCATAGACTTCTATCGCTTCAGCAAGCTTACGTGCTTGGCTTTGCGATACCGCGATCGCAAAGGTTTTGTCTGCCATTAACTTTGTCCGTAAACCGGAATCGCAGCACCAGTAACGTAGGTGGCTGCATCTGAAGCTAAAAATAGAATGACATCGGCCAGCCCGCTAGTCGGTACCCACGAGCTGTGATTCGCATCTGGCATGCTTTCACGATTTTCTGGGGTATTCACAGTGCCTGGCATGATGCAGTTAACTGTAATGCCTTTATCTTTGGTTTCATTAGCGAGTGATTCGGTCAATGTTTTTACCGCTGCCTTAGAGGCACAGTAAGGGCCCATGTTGGCAGCGCCATGTAGGGCGGCACGTGCTGAAACATTAATAATGCGACCTGAGGCATTTTTGATCATGTCAGGTAGCGTGGCACGACTCGCATAGAAAACAGATCGTGCGTTGAGATTCATCATGAATTCCCAATCTTTATCTGATGTTTGATCAATGCCGGGCCCCATGGAGAAGCCGCCTGCGATATTAGCGAGCACATCGATTCGGCCATACTTTTTCTGAATCTCTGCAATAACGGAATTGACACTTTCAGCTTCGAGCAAATTCACTGTAAAGCCGTCTTTGTTGTTCGTATTAAGACTCTCAAGCGCCGCTTGTAAGCCATCTTCGTTGTAATCCAAAAGCACTACAGTAGCGCCCTGATCAGCAAACGCTGTTGCTGTGGCTTTACCTACATTACCCACGCCACCGGTGATAACGACGATTTGATCTTGAAACTGTCCCATGATGAATCCTGCTTAATAAGTTCTGCTTAGCCTAACGGGTTGAGGAGGGCATTCAAAGCCGCAAATTCAGGTTAGCTGTGCGGTATTAGGGCGAGATGACTAAAACTGCCTATTCTTCAATGAATTGGTATGATGGCTTCATCATTAAGAGGGGTTCACATGCTGGGCTTTTTAAAGTTTTTGATCGTGATTATCTTGGCAGCGCTGGGAGCAGCTTTTGCCGTGGCGAATAGTGCTGCTGTACAGATTGATCTAGGGCTTTATCGACCCACGGCGCCCTTGAGTGTTTTGTTACTACTTTCTTTGGGTTTTGGACTTATCCTTGGCGGCCTTGCGAGCAGTGTCTATTACCTCCGTTTCAAGCGCGAAAACATCGCGTTAAAGCGTCAGCGTAAAATTGTTGAGCAACATCAAGCCTCTTCAGCGCCTCGTTTGAGTAATCAGTAAATATGCAGATTGAATGGCTCATTCTTCTTTTGCCACTAGCTGCAGCCTCAGGCTGGTTTGCAGCGTCTCGTGCTGCGCGTAAAGAATCAGCAAAGTCAGAGCGTGAAGCAAACCCGGTTTATTTCCAAGGCCTGAACTATCTACTTAACGAAGAGCCTGATAAAGCGATTGATGTCTTCCTGGAGATGTTAGAGGTCGATGCGGACACCATTGAGACACATCTTGCTTTGGGAAACCTTTTTCGTCGTCGTGGCGAGGTCGAGCGTGCGATCCGAATTCACCAAAACTTGATTGCGCGTCCTGCTTTGTCACGTGAGCAGCGCGCTCAAGCCGTGTTGGAGCTCGCACAAGATTACATGCGCTCAGGTTTGTACGACCGTGCAGAGCAGTTACTGCTAGAGCTTAAACAAGGTCGCCAGTATGTTGTGCCCGTGTTACGTAACTTGGTAAAAATTTATCAACAAGAAAAAGACTGGGATGCTTGTTTAAAAACAATTGAAGCACTCGATATTGAAAGCGGGGAAACACACGATCTGCAGAAATCACATTACTTCTGTGAGATGGCCAATAAAGCGCGAGCAGATGGCGATAATGAAGTTGCACGAATCTATTTAAAGCGCGCATTGAATGTCTACAAAGGATGTGTGCGAGCGACTCATTTGCTGGCACGTATCGATATTCAAGAAAACAAACGTAAAGATGCGCTGGTGAAATTACTTGATGCTGCTGAGCGCGCTCCCGAATATCTGCCTGAAATTATTCGTGAGATCGTGGACATCTATCGAAGTGAAGGCGATATGCGAGGTGTTCGTACATTCCTTGAAGATCAGGTGAAACGTCACCCGAACCAAGGCACAGAGTTATTTTTAGCTGAAATCATTCGTCAACAATCGGGTGATGCAGAGGCAACGCGTTTCTTAGGTGAATACATTGCAAAAAACCCATCGATGCCAGGCTTGATTCGTTTGGTTGAGTTGCAGTGTACGATGCCTTCAATGGGTAACGATCATTTGCTTTATAACGTGCGTGCACATTTGCACCGTTTAATGGCAGAACGTATTAACTATCAATGTCAGAAATGTGGCTTTGAAGCTAAACAGTTGCATTGGCAATGCCCTAGCTGCGACTCGTGGAGCACAATTAAACGCCGCTCCTTAATTGAAGCTGACAATCAAATTAAAACCGTGAAGGAAGTTTTATGACGGATCTTGGACCTCGCATCATTATTGCTTTGGATTACCCCAATGAGGCTTCAGCATGGCAATTGATTGATCAACTCGATGCCAAGATGTGCCGCCTAAAAATTGGTAAAGAGATGTTTACCCGTTTGGGTCCTGATTTTGTGCGCAAAGTTATCAATAAGGGATTTGATGTTTTTCTCGACCTCAAGTACCACGATATTCCAAATACAGTAGCAGCGGCTTGTGAGGCCGGTGCGGATTTAGGTGTCTGGATGATGAATGTTCACGCTGCTGGTGGTCGTAAGATGATGGAGACCGCAGCGAACCGCTTGGCAAAGCTTCAGTCACGACCTTTGCTCATTGCGGTTACCATTCTGACCAGCTTAAGCGCCGATGAAGTGGCTGAAATTGGTTATCCAGGGTCACCGCAAGATAATGTCAGTCGTTTTGCGGAGCTAACTGAATCGAGTGGACTAGACGGCGTCGTGTGTTCGCCATTAGAAGCAGGTGTATTGAGAGGTGAGAGATGCGCAGACTTTCGTCTTGTGACGCCAGGTGTGCGTCCGGCAACCGCTTCTATGGATGATCAAACTCGCGTTATGACACCTAGCGATGCAATGCGTGCAGGTTCTGATTTTTTAGTGGTTGGGCGACCTATAACCGCAGCTAAAAACCCGTTGGAATCTTTGATAGCTATTAATGATGAGGTTAATTCAGCTTTGTCATGAAATATGACGTAGAAATTCTCGATGAGTCCGTGCTCAGCGAGCATTTTTTCACGTTAAAGCAATACAAAGTTAAACACAGCAGTTTTCTAGAGGGCGATTGTCCTGCTGTTGTGCGTGAGCGCCTAGAAGGTAAAACGGCCGTATCTATATTACTTTTTGATCCTCGTAAGGATGTGATTGTGTGTGTCGAGCAGTTCCGCATTGGCTTGATGGGTGTTGCGGATCGCTCATGGAGCATAGAGACAGTCTCTGGATTTTGTGACATTGCACATGAGCCGCCTCATGAGGTTGCCGCTCGTGAAGTCGTTGAGGAAACTGGCTGCGAGCTACAAGATCTCATCGAGATCGGTGAATTCTTTGTTAGTCCAGGCAGTTCCACAGAGCGCATAACCGTGTTTGTGGGTTGTGTTGATAGTGCCAAGGTTTCAGGAGTTCATGGGCTTGCACATGAAGGTGAAGAGATACGGCCTTTAGTGATTGCTCGCGAAACTGCAGTAAATCAGTTATTTAAAGAGCTAAATTCCACGAGTATTATTATTGCGTTGCAGTGGCTCCAGATAAATCTAGACGAGCTTAATCAGCGCTGGTTATAGGTTTTTTCGCATTGTTTGATGTGGAATGCCTGCATCGTCAAATATATCGCTGATGATCATATACCCGCGCTTTTCATAAAAAGGGATTGCGGTGATCTGTGCGTTTAAGAACACCTCAGTAAGTCCATTCTCTTGCGCGATTAATTCAAGATGATCGAGTATTTTTTTGCCGTAGTCTTGTTTGCGATGTGCTTTTAATACCGCAAGTCGTCCAATATGCCCATTAAGAAGAATCCGGCCTGTGCCTACTGGTTGACCATCCACAAGACATAAAACATGAGCTGCAAGTGGATCGTCGTCATCAATTTCTAATTCGATAGGGACTTTCTGCTCATCAACAAAAACCTGGTAACGAATATTGCTTAAAAGATCTCTATCTTTCTGCCAGGTCGTTCGTTGTATTTGTTCACTCATCAACAACCCACCAATTGCGACGCACAAGTTCGCAGAGCAGTTTGGTTTTATGTGAATCATTTAGCGCATGACTAATAAATGATTTTTCTAATGAGGGCATTCGAGACAGTGCTTCAGCCCATTCATATAAATCGGCGTTGAAGCTAAATGAAGCACCTTGCGCACAGAAATAAGCACGCTCTTCATCAACAATGATGGCTGTTCGTAACCAAGGGTGACGTTGTAGATAATCGATATTTTCAAGCTCTTCGGGTGTTACTGCTTGTTCATCCGCAGGAATATCAAAATTCAGCTTTGGCTCGGTTAAAAACTCGCCTAGCCATGGGCCATTCTTTAGTGCGCCAAGATTGAGAGTTTGCTCAGTGATAGCAACGCTTTGCTTGATCTCGCTCTGTGTCAACATATTGGGGTGATCGTAGTGTTTGTTGAGCTGATCGGTCAGATGAGTAATCGGGTGGTGCTGTGCTGCATGTTGCACCCATGCATCGAGAATCTCTTCGCTACTAGGACCACGCATGCCAACGCTCCACGTCATGCATTGATCATCCACAGCAACACCCCAATGAGCGAGCTTAGGAGGTAAGTAGAGCACATCGCCGGGCTCAAGAGTCCATTCATCAGATGTTTTGAATTCAGCCAGTAACTTCAGCTGAGGGTGTTCTCTAAAATTTTCTTTAGCATTTGAATCTAGCTGCCAGTGTCGTTGACCAGAAGATTGAATAAGAAATACATCGTAGTTATCGGTGTGTGGCCCAACACTTCCACCGGTAGATGCATAACTGATCATGATGTCATCAAGTCGCCAGCTGGGTAGGAAATCAAACGCGTTAAGGACGTTTGAAACATCATCAATCCATTTGTCGCAATCTTGAACGAGCAGCGTCCATTTGTTCTTGGGCAGCTCACCAAAGAACTCTTCAGCAAAAGGTCCGTGATGCAAAGAGTACTCGTCATCTTGAGACTGGATGATGATGCGCGATTCAATCTCACTTTCTAACGATAGACCAGCAAGTTCTTCAGCAGGAAAAGTCAGGCAATCTGGATCTATCGCTTGGCGGAAGAGATAGGGTTTTTTTTGCCAATACTCAGCAAAGAAGGCTTCTTGTGGCAGATCTTTAGGAAAGCGGAATTCAACGTGTGGCATTAGTTAACTCATGTTGTTTACGACCACGTCCAGTCAGGACGCCTGAGAGCATGATAAGCAATGCGCCAACCGCTGTGGCGATCGTGACCATCTCGTCCCAGAATAACCAACCAAAATAAGCACCGAAAAGAACAGAGAAAAAGGCAAAGGGCCCGAGTCGAGCTGCAGGTGCGCAGGCAAAACCTCGGGTCATGCTTAACTGTCCAGCGGTGGCGAAGACGCCAAGAATGATTAACCAACTCACTTGGTTAAGCGTTGGCGTTTGCCAATACCAAATTAAAGGGATGATAGAGACGATTAACCCAACAAATGCAAAATAGAAGACAGTGAGATTCGCAGGCTCGGATTTCGACAGACGACGTACTGTCACTTTGGCGATCGCGGCAAAAACACCCCCAGCCATTGCGATCAGGGATATACCCAATTGAGTATCGATCTCTGGCCCCAGCATAATCGCCACGCCTGTAAAGCCGACCACCAGTGCCGCGATGACATGCCATGTAAATTGCTCTTTTAGCCAAAAAAGGGCGACGAATGGAATAAATAGTGGCGCGGTGAGCTTTAATAACATGGCATTTGCGAGCGGTAAGTTCGCAATGGCGTAGAAAAAACAGTACATGGCGGACACACCAGCGAGTCCTCGAAGCAGATGCAAATGAGGCACTTGTGTTTTAAAGCGACTGTCCCCATGTAATAGCCAGGGTAAGAGAACTAATAAGCCGACCAGGTTTCGAGCAAAGACAACCATCGGATTATTTAGATCTTCAGACACAAACCGGATGCTTGCACCCATGCTGGCGAAAAATAGTTCGGCCAATATAATGTAAAGCGCGCCGGTAAAGAGTCGATGATGTTGCATGTGATAGCTCTGATTTGAATCAGGAGATTGTGTCAGAAAGGTGAATTTTCACGAAGTGCTATTGCGATAAAGCCATTAAATAGGATAATTAATCCACTAATTCGGGCAGGGACGGTGCTCGGTAAATCTCATCAGGAAATGAAACGGTCATTTGGAGGCCAGAATGTACGGTAAAGGAAAAACAATTTTAGGTTTAGTTGTAGCGACAAGCTTGTTCGTTATGGCAGGCACTGCTTCAGCAGAGAAGAGGTATGTTACTGATTCTGCAGGTAATGTGGTTAAAGACGGCTTTGGTGGCTGTGTAACTGCTCCTGTAGGTGGCACATTGATGTCATTGCCAGAGTGTGGCGATGCAGCGCCTGCTAAAGCCGAAGCACCTGCAAAAGCTGAAGCGCCTGCAAAAGCTGAAGCACCAGCTGCTAAGCCTGCTCCATTAGCTGTTATTGATGCGACCGCAGCTGAGTTTGCGTTTGATAAGTCAGATCTGACTTCAGCTCATCGCACCATCTTGATCGACGTAGCGGGTAAGTTGACAGGTAAAGAAAACTTAGAAATCGTTGGTCACACCGACTCAAAAGGTTCTAAGGCTTACAATCAAAAGCTATCTGAGCGTCGTGCTAAAGCAGTTGCAGACTTCTTGCGCACCTTTGGTGTAAAGAACGACATGTCTGTCAGCGGCATGGGTGAGACTCAGCCAGTTGCCGATAACGCAACAGACGCTGGTCGTGCTCAAAACCGTCGTGTAGAGATTCGCACTAAGTAAGCTCACATAACGAAAAAACCCGCAGGTCTCTCGATCTGCGGGTTTTTTATGGCTTAAAGAAAGGTTAGATCTTCTTGGCCTGATCAATCGCATTACCGATGTAACTACCAGGTGTCAGCTTTTTAAGCTCCGCTTTAGCGTCATCAGGTAAATCCAAACCATCAACAAAGGCCTGCATACCGGCTTGATCAACACGATGTCCGCGGGTGAGTTCTTTTAACTTCTCGTAGGGTTTTTCAATACCGTAGCGACGCATCACGGTTTGAATCGGCTCGGCGAGGACTTCCCAGTTAGCATCTAGGTCATCCGCTAGGCGCTTAGCATCTGCTTCTAACTTACTAATGCCTTTAAGAACCGATTGAATAGCGACTGAGGTATAGGCAATACCTACACCCATGTTTCTAAGAACGGTTGAGTCAGTTAGGTCACGCTGCCAACGAGAGACAGGAAGCTTGCTCGCTAAATGACCAAATATGGCATTCGCGATACCAAAATTACCTTCGCCGTTTTCGAAATCAATAGGGTTAACTTTGTGTGGCATCGTTGAAGAGCCAACTTCACCCGCAACGGTTTTTTGTTTGAAGTAACCGATCGAGATGTAGCTCCAGATATCACGGCAGTAATCAATCAAGATGGTGTTGAAACGCGCCATGCCATCAAACAACTCTGCCATATAATCGTGTGGCTCAATTTGAATGGTGTAGGGGTTCCATGTCAGGCCAAGTGACTCGACAAAAGCCTGAGCAAACTCTTCCCAATCGATATCAGGATAAGCTGAGATATGTGCGTTGTAGTTACCAACAGCGCCATTAATCTTACCCATTAAAGGAATGTTTGCGATTTGCTCTTTCTGACGCTCAAGGCGGTACACCACATTCGCCATCTCTTTACCTAAAGTGGTTGGGGAGGCAGTTTGTCCGTGCGTACGAGAGAGCATCGGCTTATCAGCATGATCGTGTGCGAGAGCACGAATGGCGTCAATGATTTGTTGCGCTTGCTTAAGGAAAACGTCAGCACGCCCTTCACGCAGCATCAAAGCATGAGATAGGTTGTTGATATCCTCTGAGGTGCAGGCAAAGTGAATAAATTCAGTAACAGCTTCTAGCTCGGCATTACCCGCAATCTTTTCTTTCAGTAGATACTCGACTGCTTTTACATCGTGATTGGTGGTTGCCTCAATCTCTTTAACGCGAAGTGCATCAGATTCGCTGAAGTTGGCCACAATGCCATTGAGTAGGGCATTGGTTTCAGCAGAGAAAGGCTGAACCTCTTTAATTTGAGGGTGCGCAGACAGCGCTTGGAGCCAGCGGATTTCGACGGTAACGCGCTGCTTAATCAGACCAAATTCACTAAAAATTGGGCGTAAATCAGCAGTTTTGCTGCCATAGCGACCATCCATTGGTGAGATCGCAGTTAGCGTACTTAAATCCATCTCGGCTCCGAATCATTGATTAAGCGCCACATTATAAAGATGTCAGCCTATGCTGACGAGTCACTTAACCGGTGCAGGTTCTGTGCGAGGCTCACTACTAAACTGCTGCTTGGCCTTTTCGTACAGATTACTGCTCTCGGTTTTGATCGATTGGTAGGCCTCACTGTTTTGCACCTTGTCCACAATCTCGCCGCCTTTGGTTTTTGCCGACTGGTAGGTGTCGCTTTTTTCGACTTTCTCGGCGGTTTCAGCGGTGGTTTCCTTTGTTTCAGACCAAATAGCACTTCCAAGCTCTTTTGTCTTATCCCACCAACCGCTAAAAGTGCTACTTATCGATGATTCTTCACCATGGTTATCTGCAAACGCAAGGGTGCTAAATAAAACTAGTGAGATAGCAAGAATGTTTTTCATGAAAAGTGTCCTTAAGTTAAATAACGGTTTTTAGTTGATTCGCGAGTTGCGCGATCTTTTTTCTATTTAATAAAAGCTGCCAGCGTTTGCCGCCAGTTTGTCGCCACAAGACAGCAGCACGAATGCCCGCTAAAAGTGACGCTCTGATCATCGCTGCGGTATCCGTATTTTGTAGATTACGGCCATCACCTTTAACAATGATCTTCGGCTGTATCGGACTAACGAATTGCGAATAAGTTTCTGCAAGTTGTGCAGTTTGTGCCTGCTGTGAGAATTCAAATGCTTTAGTACGGTCAGCGAGATTATCGATCGCATCGGTAATCTGGTTGAGAGTCCTTGAGTCATTCAGTAACTTGTCGCACAGCTGAATGATTGAGATGACATACCGAGTGATCTCCATGTCGCGCTCACGAGGGCGCTCTAATTGTGTCCACAAGGTATGCAGCCCTAATTGAACACCTGCTTGACTACCAAATACGCCGCTCACTGAAGGCGGGTTGAGATCAAACAACGATAACAAACTCGCATCATAAGCTGATGTATCAGTACGACCATCATGCGCAAGATCAGTCACCATGCGCGCAGATTGAAAAATACCGGCAAGCGCGATGACGCGATCTTCTTCGGTATAGCTCATTGGATAATTCCTCCGCCAAGACATTCATCGTCCTGGTAAAACACTATCGACTGCCCCGGTGTAATTGCACGTTGTGGATCTGTGAAGCTCACCTTGGCTAAACCATCTTTGATAACCACAGCGCAGTCTTGTAAGGGTTGGCGATGACGGCAGCGTGCTTGACAACTAAACGATGTTGCAGGCGCTGCATCTCGAGTCCAGTGCAACTGTTCAGCGATTAAGCTATCGCGCATCAGTGACTTATGTTGATGACCTTGCACCACATATAAAATATTTTTCTCCAGATCTTTGCGGGCGACAAACCATGGGGTGTTTTCATGCTCGTTTGTTCCACCAATGCCAAGACCTTGACGTTGACCAATGGTGTAGTACATCAAACCTTGATGATCACCAAGACATTCACCATCCAGTGAATGAATCTCACCTGGATTAGCAGGCAAGTAATTAGATAAAAAGTCTTTAAAGCGACGCTCACCAATAAAACAAATGCCGGTTGAATCCTTCTTTTTAAAATTAGCAAAGCCGGCTTTCTCAGCCAGTGCGCGCACCTCGGGCTTGGGCATATCTTGTAGCGGGAAAAGGGCTTTGGTTAATGCTCTCTGTCCAAGCATATAAAGAAAGTAGGTTTGATCTTTATCGTGGTCGACTGCTTTAATGAGTCGTGAGATATCCGACTGATGATCAATGCCGGCATAGTGACCAGTAGCAATGTAATCAGCGCCAAGCTCAAGCGCGTAATCTAAAAAGGCTTTGAACTTAATCTCGCGGTTGCATAACACATCCGGGTTAGGAGTGCGGCCTGCTTGGTATTCAGCCAAGAAATGCGCAAACACGTTATCCCAATATTCCGATGAGAAGTTTACGGTGTGTAAATGAATACCTAATGTGTCAGCAACTTGCTGCGCGTCGGCAAGGTCTTCTGCGGCAGAGCAATACTCAGCATCGTCATCTTCTTCCCAGTTCTTCATGAACAAGCCTTCCACTTGATAGCCTTGTTCGATGAGACGGAAAGCGGCAACCGATGAATCAACACCACCTGATAAACCGACAATGACGCGACCTAAGCTCACAAAAAATCTCTAGAAAGAATAAAACAGAAGGATACCCAAGCTAGCGCTCAGTTTCAGCGTTGCCGTTCACGAAACATCTTTTTCATTGCCGGACGTTTAGGCATATCGGGTACCGTTACGACGCGATATTCGCCAAGGGCTAGATCACCTAATTCCCATTCACCGATAGCTGCTCGAATTAATCGCAGTGTCGGGTGCCCAATCGCTGCTGTCATGCGACGCACTTGTCGATTACGACCTTCCGTTATGTTCACCTCAAGCCAGCTATCAGGTATGGATTTTCGCACACGAATCGGCGGGTCACGCTGCCATAAATTCTGTGGTTCATCGATTCGTTTAACCTTTGCTGGCTTAGTAGGGCCATCTTTTAGCACGAGACCATTTCGAAAAAGCTCTAAGGCCTGTTCAGAGGCTTCGCCCTCAACTTGTACCCAGTAGGTCTTCCAGGTGTTCTTTTTGGGGTGCGTGAGCTGATGGGCCAGGCCGCCGTCATCGGTGAGTAACAGCAAGCCCTCGCTATCACGGTCCAGTCTACCAGCAGGGTAAACCCCTGAAATATCGATAAAATCAGCTAATGTTTTACGGCCTTCTTTATCTGTGAATTGGGTTAGAACATCAAAAGGCTTATTAAAAAGAACCAACTTTGCCATCCGGACATTGTACGGTCTGAGTGCTAAAATCACCGGCATAATTTTTATAACACTCAGAAAGTGGGACCCAAATGGCTTTTGACAAAATCGAAATTCCAGCCGGCGCGGAAAAAATCACCGTAAACGCAGACAACTCTATCAACGTACCTAACAATCCAATCATTCCTTATATTGAAGGCGACGGTATTGGTGTAGATATCTCTCCTGTGATGATCAAGGTTGTCGATGCAGCGGTTGAGAAGTCATACGGTGGCGAGCGCAAGATTTCTTGGATGGAAATCTACGCTGGTGAGAAATCAACTCAAGTGTATGGCGAAGGTGTTTGGTTACCTGAAGAGACCTTAGAAGCAGTTAAAGATTATGTTGTTTCGATTAAAGGTCCATTAACGACTCCAGTTGGTGGCGGTATTCGCTCATTGAACGTTAGCTTGCGCCAAGAGCTTGATCTGTATGTGTGCTTACGTCCTGTTCGTTACTTCAACGGCACTCCATCACCACTGTTGCGTCCACAAGATACCGACATGGTGATCTTCCGTGAAAACTCAGAAGACATCTATGCAGGTGTTGAGTATCAAGAAGGTACGCCAGAAGCGAAAAAGGTTATCGACTTCTTGATCAAAGAAATGGGTGTTACCAAGATCCGTTTCCCAGAGACCTCAGGCATTGGTGTAAAGCCAGTCTCTAAAGACGGTACTGAGCGATTGGTGCGTAAAGCGATTCAATATGCGATTGATAATGATCGCGCCTCTGTGACCTTGGTTCACAAAGGCAACATCATGAAGTTCACCGAAGGTGCTTTCAAAGAGTGGGGCTATGAGCTTGCGAAATCTGAGTTTGGTGCAACTGAACTGGATGGTGGTCCATGGTGTACCTTTAAGAATCCTAAGACCGGCAATGAGATCGTAGTAAAAGACGTGATAGCAGATGCCTTCTTGCAACAGATTCTATTGCGTCCTCGTGAATACGATGTCATCGCAACCTTGAACCTTAACGGTGACTACGTATCTGATGCATTAGCTGCGCAAGTGGGTGGCATTGGTATTGCACCAGGTGCAAACCTATCAGATACCGTAGCGATGTTCGAAGCGACTCACGGCACAGCACCTAAGTACGCCGGTCAAGATAAAGTGAACCCAGGCTCATTGATCTTGTCAGCAGAAATGATGCTGCGTCATATGGGTTGGACAGAAGCAGCTGATCTGATCATCAAGGCGATGGAAGATGCTATCACTGCGAAAACAGTCACCTATGACTTTGAACGTTTGATGGATGATGCACAGCTATTGAGCTGTTCTGAGTTCGGCGACGCGATGATTGCAAAAATGTAATTTATCTTCATCATAAATGCGAAAAAGCCCCGTTATGCGGGGCTTTTTTGTTGGGATATCGTGCGAAGCGAATTTAGGCCGGGGTAGGCGCCTCATGCAACTTCATAGCGTGTAAGCCTTTTGGGCCTTCCTCCACATCGAACTCAACACGCATTCCTTCTTTCAGGGTGCGATACCCATCCATTTCGATTGCGCTGAAGTGTACGAAGATATCCTGATCACCTTGATCTGGGGTTACAAAGCCATAACCTTTGGCGTTGTTAAACCACTTAACTACTCCAGTGATCATATTTGCCTCCTTTGGTTTTACTACAGCTGCTATGACGTTGTTTTTGTTCTTGGTGTCTTAACAGTTGGAATGACTATAACTAAAACTATTGAGTAGTGGAACCGTAAGTTGTTGATTTAAAATAACTATAAATTATTATTTACTAATACTGAATTAGGCTTGAGAACGGATGCCCCTGACATTCACGTGTTTGCAGATGGGCAGTGTTTCGTCACAATAAAGCCATAACAGTAATTGGAAGCAGTAATGAGCGATTACGATCCAGATCGTGATGATGGCGACCTCGCAGTCGCACCAGCACGTCCAAAATTAAAGCGACCGCCGCGCTACCGCGTTGTACTTTTAAATGATGACTACACACCAATGGAGTTCGTCATCTTGGTGCTTGAGCAGTTCTTCCGAATGGATCGGGAGCAGGCGACGCGTGTCATGTTGCATGTACACACAAAAGGCGTGGGTGTTTGCGGTGTATATACTAAAGATGTCGCCGAAACTAAGGTTGAACAGGTCAATACCTTTTCACGACAACATCAGCATCCGCTATTGTGTGAAATGGAAGAAGCTGATGATGGAGAATAAGTAATGCTCAGCTCAGAATTAGAAGTTACCTTGCATCAAGCGTTTCAAGATGCGCGTGATCGTCGTCACGAATTTATGACGGTCGAGCACTTGCTTTTGGCGCTTTTGGATAACGACAGTGCGCTTCAGGTGCTCAATGCTTGTGCAGCGGATGTGGGCGGTTTGCGTACCGATCTAACGCAGTTCATCGAAGAGAGCACGCCGCTAATTCCTGAAGAGGATGAGCGTGAGACACAACCAACACTCGGCTTTCAGCGCGTACTACAACGTGCGGTTTTCCACGTGCAATCATCAGAGAGTAACGAAGTGACGGGCGCCAACGTACTGGTCGCTATCTTCAGTGAGCAAGATTCCCAGGCGGTTTACTTTTTAGATCAACACGACATCTCGCGGTTAGATGTTGTGAACTTCATCTCACATGGCATTTCTAAACTGGCCGAATCTGAGATGGGCGAGCGCGTGCCACTCAGTGAAGATGAAGCAGAAGAGCATGGTGAATCACGTTCGCAATCAGCGTTGGGTAAGTATTCAACCAATCTTAATGAGCGTGCAGCGGCGGGTAAGATCGATCCATTGATCGGTCGCCAGGCTGAGGTGGAACGCACGGTTCAAATTCTTTGCCGTCGTCGCAAGAACAATCCGTTGCTTGTCGGTGAAGCAGGTGTGGGTAAAACAGCAATTGCAGAAGGCTTAGCTAAGCGCATTGTGGATGGCGAGGTACCTGAGGTGCTTCAGCCAGCGGTTATCTACTCGTTGGACTTGGGCAGCTTAGTTGCGGGTACTAAGTACCGCGGTGACTTTGAGAAGCGTTTGAAGGCGATTCTGGCAGAGCTTAAGCGTCAACCAGATGCGGTGCTATTTATCGATGAGATTCACACCATGATAGGCGCAGGTGCGGCTTCCGGTGGCGTAATGGATGCCTCAAACCTGATTAAGCCAATGCTGGCTTCAGGTGAGCTTAAATGTATCGGATCGACCACCTACCAAGAGTATCGCGGCATTTTTGAAAAGGATCGTGCATTAAGCCGTCGCTTCCAAAAGATTGATGTGGAAGAACCATCGGTTGAAGATACGATTTTGATCTTGAAGGGCTTGAAAGAGCGCTTTGAAGATCACCACAACGTGAAGTACACCGCAAAGGCCTTGCGCTCTGCTGCTGAGCTTGCGGGTAAGTACATCAACGATCGCCACATGCCAGATAAAGCGATCGATGTGATCGATGAAGCGGGTGCTGCGAATCAATTGCTTGCGCCATCAAAGCGGAAGAAAAGTATTGGTGTGCCCGATATCGAAGCGATCGTTGCAAAAATTGCACGTATTCCGCCGCGTAAGGTATCTACCTCGGATACTGAATCCTTGAAGCACTTGAGCCGTGATTTGCAGATGGTGGTTTACGGACAAGATCCTGCGATTGATGCCTTGTCATCAGCCATCTTGATGAATCGTTCTGGCTTGGGCACAGATGAGAAGCCCGTGGGCTCATTCTTATTCGCAGGTCCTACTGGAGTTGGTAAAACTGAAGTGACCCGTCAATTAGCTCGCATCATGGGCATGAAATTAATTCGCTTTGATATGTCTGAGTACATGGAGCGTCATGCCGTATCGCGTTTGATTGGTG
>Ga0255757_10001998_pt1 | contig 19508 bp, 15 predicted proteins | sample 071ome_27_FD_179957 | JGI IMG/M metagenome (GOLD analysis project Ga0255757, IMG submission 179957) | Coastal salt marsh microbial communities from the Groves Creek Marsh, Skidaway Island, Georgia - 071409AT metaG (version 2) | ecosystem: Environmental > Aquatic > Marine > Intertidal zone >...
TTTCATCGCTGACAAATCCGGGATGATGCCAATGCCATCATCCTCGGGCAATTCTATGCGGCCACCTTTCGAGGGCCGCAAATCCCAATCCGCCAGACTTTCCCTGATCGGGTTATCATTTACATCAACCTCCAGCAAACCAGTGTCGCCAATAACAGTCAACAGATGTGCCGATGCGGCAAGGCCAACCATCCCGCCAAGCCAGTGCGGACAATAGACAGATTTTGACGGCGGCTGCACGGCATCGCGGCCACCAAAAATGCGAAGCAGCCCTGTAAACCCGCCTATTTTCCCGATATCCGGTTGCACAAAGGCGAATAATGCCTGTGCCTGATAGGCGTCGACGGCATCCAATGTCGGCAGGTTTTCACCACCCGCGAGCGGCACGCTGATCATCTTGTTCAATTCTTGCCACTGCGATGGTGCCGCACTGGCCCGCAGCGGCTCCTCAATCCACTTCAGATCAAACCGGCTCAGCGCGTTGACATTGTCGGCGGCCTGCCGCGGCGACATCCATGCCTGATTGGCATCAATCATCAGCTGATGATCTTCATCGATCAATTCACGGGCGACGGCAAGACCAGCCCGGTCAACCTCTTCACCAAACCCCACCTTGACCTTGAACGCTGTAAATCCGCATTCCCGTGCGAGCTGCACGCGTTCTCTCGCCTCTTTGGGATGAATGCCACTGGCATAGGCCCTTACCGCATCACCCGGCGCACCAAACAGGGCGCAAAGCCTCATCCCCTGCCGACGCGCGACCATATCCCACAAGGCCTGATCCACACCGGCAATCACCTGCAACAAGGTGCCGGGGTCGGCAGTCTGCAAGCCAAGCACCGCAAAGGCGGCGGTCAGCCCATCAAAAACCTCCGCTGGAGAAGTGAAACGACGCCCCTTGAGCCAATACGCGAATTCATTGACCAGCAGGCTGGCTTTATATTCAGCGCCACGCGACGGAAAATTGCACCATATCTCGCCATGCCCGACGCACCCCTCGGCGTCGGTAATCCGGACAAGCAATGCGGGGCGATCATACATCGTGCCAAATGACGTCTGCACCGGCACATCGATCCCGGCGCGGAGAAGAATTGCCTCAACATGCCTGATCTCATGTGTCTGACCAGCAAGCCGCCGCGCCACATCGTCGAGCATTCCAACTTGACCAGCATTCCTCATATTTATCTTCGCTTTGATATCTTGGCGGGTCATTTGAGAAACATAATGACATCGGTATCATTCCAACGTATTTTTGAAAAGTCAACGTTATCCGTTGGTGGGACCGAAGTTGGACGACATGAAGAAAAAATACGATTTTATAATTATCGGTGCGGGTTCTGCGGGGTGCCTTCTCGCCAACAGATTATCCGCTGACCCCGCCCATAACGTTCTTCTGGTTGAGGCTGGAGGCTCCGATCGCCGCTTTTGGTCACGGCTGCCGATTGGCTATTATAAAACCATATACAATCAGGCATTTTCGCGCGTTTTCCAGACGGAACCATGCGAAGGCAGCGGCGGCCGTGCGATAAAATGGCCGCGCGGGCGGATCATTGGCGGTTCGAGCAGCATAAATGGCCTGATCTTTATCCGCGGTCAAAAGGAAGATTTTGACGATTGGCAGTCACTTGGCGCCCGCGGATGGGATTACCGGACGGTTTTACCCTTTTTCAGAAAACTGGAGGGCTATAAGGGCGGCGAAAGCCAATTCCGTGGCAGCCTCGGGGAACTGAAGGTAGATGACCTTCGTTTACGCCATCCCGCCTGCGAGGCGTGGCTGAAGGCGGCGAGTGAATGGGGCCTGCCTCCGATTGACGATTTCAATGGCAATGACTCCTTTGGTGCGAGCAGATACCAGCTCACCCTCGACGGGAGATGGCGATCAAGCTCTGCGCGCGCATTCCTGCACCCCATCACTCACCGGCAAAATCTGACCGTCATTTCCAGCACCCTTGTCGAAAAAATACTTTTCTCGGACAAGCAGGCATCCGGCATAATCGCCCGCCGCAACGGCGTCCGGGAAACCTATGAAGCGGACAAGATCATACTGAGTGCCGGCGCCCTTCAATCACCGCAGATATTGCAATTATCCGGCATCGGCCCGACGGCGCTGCTGCGGAAGCACGGCATTCCAGTTGTTCATAAGGCCAGCCAGGTGGGACAAAATCTTCAGGACCACTACCAGATGCGAACAATTGTGCAGATGCGTAATGGCCTGTCCCTGAACAAGGACAGCCGCAACCCGCTGAAAATGGCCCTTCATGGCCTCAAATGGCTGAAGGACGGGTCCGGAGTTTTTTCGGTTGGCGCTGGCCAGGCGGGTGCTGGCGCGTGCACGAAATATGCTGAAGATGGTCGGCCCGACATACAGCTTCTTGTTATGCCATTGTCTGTTGATAAACCGGGTGAGCCCCTGCACGATTATCCCGGCTTCACCGCAACCGTCTGGCAATGTCATCCGAAATCCCGTGGATTCGTTGAAATACGATCTGCCGATCCCACCGACGACCCAAGGATACAGCCAAACTACATCTCTGAAGAACATGACCAGAAAGTCATGATTGAAGGCGTTAAAATGATGCGTGAAATCTATCACATGGCTTCCTTCAGGGATTTGTGGGACACCGAAATTGTTCCCGGGCCCGATGTCGACAATGATGAGAAGATCCTCGATTGCATCCGCAATAATGGGGGCACCGTTTTCCATCCGGTGGGAACCTGCCGGATGGGTGATGATGCGGACGCGGTTGTCGATTCTGAATTGAGGGTGAATGGCGTTGAGGGGCTGTATGTTGCTGATGCCTCGGTAATGCCGAAGATCACATCCGCCAACACCAATGCACCATCGCTGATGATTGGTGAAAAGGCGGCCCACCATATTCTGCAACATCATTCCGGGTAGCGCTTTTGCAGCGATCGCGGGGCCACCCGCCCGCGCCCCTGCAACAAGTCTTCACATCATCACCAGCCATGTTATCCTTGTTGCGGCCATTCACCCGTCCAAGCAAGAGGCACCTGCGATGCCGGCTGGCGGTCAGGCGTCAGACCCGGTGTGGGTTGAACCCGGTGTGGGCCATGGGCCTGAAGGCGAATGAAGAGCGAGGCCATCGTGACATCACAATCGGACCACAAGCTGGTTACCATACGCGACGTTGCCAGGCTTGCCGGCGTCTCGCCGATTACCGCCTCGCGCGCGCTGAACAAATCGCATCTGGTAAAGCCGGAAACACGACAGAAGGTCGAGGCTGCGGCAGCCGAATTGAAATTCATCGGCAACAGTGCGGCAGGCAGCCTGTCAAACAAGCGCAGCAACATGGTGGGCATTATCGTGCCGACCCTGTCCAATTCGATCTTTGCAGACACGATCCAGTCAATCACCAGTCGTCTGATGCCCGAGGGCTTTCAGGCGTTGATTGGCAGCAATGAATATTGCTTGCAACGCGAAGAGGATATCATTCGGACATTTATCTCGCATCGTGCTGATGCGCTGATACTCACCGGCCATACCCATACCAAGGTGGCCGAGGAATTGATCGGGCAATATCGCATACCTACGGTTGAAATCTGGAACATTTCGGAACAGAGCAACCATATCTGTGTGGGCATGTCGAATTTTCAGGCCGCATTTGAAATGACTTCATTCCTGATTAGCTGCGGTTACAAGAAAATTGGCTATATCGGCGGCATTCTGAAGAATAACGACAGATCACAAGACCGCATGCGCGGTTACAGGGAGGCTCTTGAAAAGCATGGTGTGCCTTTTGATCCTGCATTAACACGCGAGTCCGTTTATGAATTCGCCAGTGGCGCCACCGCGATGCAAAGTCTTCTGACCAAGAGCCAAGGCATTGATTGTGTCTTTGCATCGTCGGACATCATCGCCTTCGGGGCGCTGATGGAATGCCACCGCAACGATATCAAGATACCGCAAGACATCGCCCTTGCCGGCTTCGACAACACCACCATCGGCGCCCTCTACAAGCCGGCCCTGACAACAATATCAGTCCCGCGACAGCGCATCGGCCTGAAAGCCGCTGAGATCACATTGCAGTTGATCAAGGGCGAAAACGACATTCAGAAGGTCAATGATCTGGGGTTTGATCTGAAGGTTCGCGGCACTACCTGACCGGCGGCCAATCGTTGATCTGGTGATTGCCGGCGGGGTGAACGGCTTGTCACCATAGGCAATCCTCGCCCGCTACCACGTCCCATGTCTGCCGCTCATTCAACATATCTGACGACCCTGTCTCGGCATGAGGTCACCTGGAAAATGGACTTGCATTGATTAATGATACCGATATCATTCAGGTGTCCTGTGGTGAGGCAAACACGAACAAAGCAGGCTCCCGCGTCACATTTCGGCGCATGTGGCTCAGATGCAAAAGGGCAATCTCGAATGCAGACCGGTAACCGAAGAAGCCTGAAAGAGCTCAGAGACACAGCCACAACGATCCGCAAGGATGTGATCCGCATGGTTGCCCGCCATGGCCAGGGCTATGTCCAGCAAGGCCTCGGGGCGGCCGATCTTTTCACCTATCTATACTTCCAGGAACTGCGATTTGACACGGCGAACCTCAACTGGGCCGACCGTGACAGATTCATTCTGTCAACGGCGCATAACACAGCTGTCTATTACGCCACCCTTGCCAGAGCAGGATTGCTGGATCCAGCAACACTTACCGAATATTGCCTTGACGGCTCACCATTGGAGATCAATGCCTCCGAACGGCTGGGGCCGCTGGTCGAATGCACCTGCGGCTCGCTCGGTCAGGGCCTGTCGGTTGCCGCCGGGCTGGCCATGGGAAGCCGGCGCCAACAGCGGGATGCAAATATCTATCTGATGCTCGGTGACGGTGAACTCGAGGAAGGACAGGTGTGGGAAGCTGCGATGTTCGCGGCCACGCACAAGCTGTCAAACCTCACCATGATCATCGATCTCAACTATATGCAGGTTGAAGGAGACGCGCGTGAGGTTGCCGCCATCGATCCGGTTGATGCAAAACTGGAGAATTTCGGCTGGCAGACCATAATGATCGACGGACATGATTTCGATGCGATGTTTGCCAGCTTTGCGGCGGCAAGGGCCGATACCGATCGACCATCCTGCATCATTGCCAACACAATCCCCGGCAAGGGCGTGTCCTTCCTTGAAGGACAGAAGAGCCACAACATGGTTCTGCCGGAAAACACTGCCGATGATGCTCTGCAATGGCTGGAGGCGGATCATGGCTGAAACCGATGACAGGCCACTCAAATCTGACACCCTTCATCTTGATGATTTCTCGGTCAAGCAACAGCCCAATCATCAGACAGTGCCGAAATATTATGGCGAGGCGCTTCTTGCCGCCGCCCGTGTTGACACATCGATTCTGGCACTCACCGCTGATTTGACGGCACCAACGGAAACCGACCTTGTGCGTGACCATTTGCCTGACCAGTTTGTCATGGCCGGCATTGCCGAGGCGAATATGGTTGGCGTGGGTGCCGGCCTTGCCCGAGCCGGCTTCATCCCCTTCGTCCACTCCTTTTCGGTGTTCCTGTCGCGGCGCAGTTTTGACCAGATCGCGATGCAGATTGCCTATCCAAAGACCAATGTAAAGCTGGTTGGTTTCATGCCTGGAATCGACTCATTGCTTGGCGTTTCACACCAGGCGATCGACGATATCGCCCTGATGCGCGCGTTGCCAAACATGACAATATTGGAGCCGGCCAGCCCGGCAGATTACGAGGATGCCGTGGCAGCGGCGTTGGCGCATGAGGGGCCGGTATATCTGCGCCTGTATCGGGCAACAGCGCCAGCGACGCCTCTGGATGACGTGCCCCCGCTACAAGCTGGCAAGATCAGGTGCCTGCATCACGGCAATGACGCGGCAATCTTTGCCACCGGCCTGATGGTGGACCAGGCGTTGCTCGCCGCCGAAGATCTGAAGACACAATCTATCAATGCATCGGTTATCGATTGTGCCAGCATCAAACCGCTTGATGTCGAGGGCATTCTCGACGTCATCAGCCAAAGCAAAATCATTGTCACCGCAGAAAACCACACAGTCATCGGCGGTCTTGGGTCAGCAATCGCAGAAATCATGGCTGGCAACAATATCGCACGGCCATTTTTTCGTATCGGCGTTCAGGATTGTTTCGCCGAGGGCGGCAGCCGATCATTCTTGTTTGGCAAATATGGCCTGTCGGCAAAGGATATCGCTGCCGCCATCAAACAGGGGCTGGCATCGTGAGGGACCGCCATGAACAGGTCGGCTTCGTCGGGCTTGGCACCATGGGCACGGCGATGGCCACACATCTTCTGGACGGGGGATGGAACCTGGTTCTGTTCGACATTGACGAGACAAAACTCGCCCCGTTCCAAGGTTACGCCAATGGCGTGATAGCCGGCTCGCCGGCCGAAACGATGCGCCTGTGCAACCGGCTGGTCACCATGTTGCCAACCAGCGATCATGTCGAACAGGTTCTGTTTGGCGCAGCGGGCGCCATTGCCGAGATCAGGACCGGCGATCTGGTGATCGAGATGTCAACAGGCCAGCTCGACATGCTGGAGCAACAGGCCCACCGGCTTGAAACGGCGGGTGCGGCCCTGGTCGATGCGCCTGTATGCCTCTCCCCGGCCGAGGCGGCATCCGGTGATTTGATCGCCCTTGCTGGTGGAAGAACGGAAGATATCGCCGGTGCTGCCGACCTCCTTGAAGCCCTGTCACAACGCATCATTCATGCCGGACCGACCGGCTATGGGCTGCGATTGAAGTTGGTCAACAATTACATGAGCATGATAAATCACGTTCTGACTGGCGAGGTGCTGGCACTGGCAAGCGCCGCAGGACTGGATCGCCAGCTAACCATAGATCTGCTGCAGAACACGGCGGCAGGGCGCGGCCAGTTGCTGACCAACTATCCAAAAAAGGTCCTGCGCGGCGACACCTCCGCCGATTTTCCGATCACTATGGGAATCAAGGATCTGTCCATGGCTATCAACATGTTCGAGACAATGCACGCTGACGCCAGCTTCGGCACATTGGCAAGGCAGTTGTTCGATGATGCCGCCAGGGCGGGGCATGGCGCCCGGGATTGCACGGCAATGCTTGAGTATTTTGACAATAAACTGGCCGGACAACCGCGGCAGAATGGGATTCATGTCCGTTAAAAACCCGCCAAGGGTCTTAAATCAGTCAGGCATGTATCCAGATGACCCTTACGGCCCGACACTCATAGGAACGGTTAAATGAAACAGGGAACCGGCAGCAATTTCATGAAGCGTGTTTTTTTTACCGGCGGCAGTGGCAAGGCTGGCCGCCATGTCGTGCGCTATCTCGCCGACAGGGGGCACAAGGTTCTCAACGCCGACATTGTCAACATGCCGCAGGATGGCGTCGATTTCCTGCGGGTCGATGTCACCGAACCCGGACAGGTGTTTTCTGCGATGTCGAGCCATATGAACCGGGATGAGCTGCGCCAGCAACAATGGCCCCTTGGCTATGATGCAGTGGTTCATTTCGCCGCCATTCCCCGCATATTGCAGGCGTCCGATATCGAGACCTATCAGACGAATGTGATGGGCACATATAATGTGCTGGAGGCGGCGGCGAAGCTGAACATCGGAAAGGTGATCTTCGCCTCGTCAGAAACGGTCTATGGGCTGTGCTTTTCACATGACAGGCCAAAGCCGCTGAGCCTTCCCGTTGAGGAGGATGACCAGACACGTCCGATGGACAGCTACGCCATGGCAAAAGTGGTAAATGAAGAGACAGCCAAGGCATTCCAGCGCCGCACCAATCACGATATTTACGGCTTGCGGATCGGCAATGTCATTGAACCCGATGAATATGGGCTGTTTGAAGGCTTTTGCGCAACGCCCGAGGTCCGTCTTCCAAATGCGTTCAATTACATCGATGCGCGCGATCTCGGCCAGGCGGTCGATCTGTGCCTGCAGCATGACGGTCTTGGTTACGAAGTTTTCAACGTATCGAATGACCGGAATTCAGTTGATCTGGACAATGCGGATATCATTTCAAAATTCTATCAGGACGTACCTCTCAAGCGCGGCATTGATCCGACGGAGTGCCTGTTCTCAAACCGGAAGATGAAAAGCATGCTCGGTTTCAAGCCGGCATATGACTGGCGCAACGACGCAAAACGTTAAGCAAGACAGGCAAGGCGGGTAACGCCGCCGGGGGTAAAATATGCTGTCCTACACGCTCGGGGTTTTGGTCCTTATGGCAATTCCCGGGCCGGCTCTTCTTACCATCTTCGGGATAGGCGCCTCCTTTGGCTACCATGCGGGGATAAGATATGTCACTGGCGTCTATGTCGGCGCGAATGTGACAACACTGTTTGTATTCAGCGGGTTAAGCACGCTTCTGCTGGAATTTCCCGGGCTGCGTTCCGCGCTTTTCCTGCTGTCATTGACCTATTTCGTCTATCTCGCGGTGCGCATTGGACTGGCTGGGTCGAGGCTGGGCATTGTAAAGCAGGCGCCGCCCGGATTCCGCGCCGGTGTCATGCTGCAGCTTGTCAATCCAAAGACTTACATGACGATATCGGCACTCTATTTTGGCTTCCCAATCCTGGCCGATGCGCCGGTGAATGAAGCCATAATCAAGATCATCATCGCCAATATCATCTGGATACCGGGACATTTTCTCTGGCTTTATGCCGGCGTAAAGGTCAACCGCCTCGACTTGTCGCCCCGCTCCACCCGTATTCTCAACATCACACTGGCGACAAGCATGCTGATCATCGTGTTCACGTCGGCAATTTTCTCGATATCGGGGGGATCGGTGAGCTTGCGGTGACCGGGCAGCAAAACACCGCCATCCGGGAGGATAGCGGTGTTCTGATAGAATGGGTTGCTGGTTGCGGGGGCAGGATGTGCTCTGGACCCCACGCTGTAAATCAGGATTTGATCTGAACCTCATGCAACCTTCTTGCCTTCAGATCCTCAGGCCGGTTTTCAGGTCAAAATAATGCAATCGATCCGCGCGAATGTGGAATTTGACCGTCTCGCCGGGCTGAAAGCGCCTTTCGCCCTCATACTTGCCGACAATTTCGCCAAAGCCGGCATCGCAGGTGAGGACGGTTTCATGCCCCATCGGTTCCACCACCGTGATCGAGCCAGCTATCGAAACATGCCCCCTTGCGGGTTTTGCCGTATCCGCCAGTTCCATATGTTCGGGCCGGAATCCGAGCTGCACCATGGTCCCTTTCGCAACACCGCAACCGGCAAGATCAAGGCTGGTGCCGCTGTCGGTCCTGAGGCTCATTGTCTTGCCGCTGGCCTCGATACGCCCGGTCGCGAAATTCATCGCCGGCGAACCGATAAAACTCGCGACGAACTGGCTTGCCGGGTGTTTGTAGACCTCGTCGGGCGTGCCTACCTGCTCGATATGGCCTTCATTCATGATGACGATCCGGTCCGCCAGCGTCATCGCCTCCACCTGGTCATGGGTCACATAGACTGTGGTTGTCTGCACCCGCTGATGCAAAATTTTCATTTCGGCACGCATCTTGTGGCGTAGCTTGGCATCAAGATTCGACAGCGGCTCGTCAAACAGGAACACCTTGGGTTTGCGGACGATCGCCCGCCCCATGGCAACGCGCTGTTTCTGACCTCCCGACAATTCGCCGGGACGTCTTTTCAGCAAGTCCCCAAGCCCCAGTATCTCGGCGGCTTCATTCGTTCGTTTGGCGATTTCGTCCTTTGGCAGACGCTTGGCGCGAAGACCAAAGGAGATGTTGTCAAACACGTTCAAATGCGGATAGAGCGCATAGTTCTGAAAGACCATCGCGATATCGCGGTCCTTCGGATGGACATTGTTGACAGCCCGGCCATCGATCGAGATCGATCCCGAGGTTACATCCTCCAGACCGGCAAGCATGCGCAGCGTTGTCGACTTGCCACACCCCGACGGGCCGACAAACACGACAAACTCGCTGCTGCCGATTGACAGGTTGAAATCCTCAACCGCGACCACGGATCCGAACAGCTTGTGCACCCCCTCAAGCCTGACCTCTGCCATCTTTCAACCCTCCCCCGCGATCAATTCCGCCACCCGTCGGGCGCGCTGTTCATCAGCCTGTGAAATCCGCCTGCGTATCTCGCCGACTTCTGTTTTCAGAACTGCCAGCCGTTCGGCATAACCGGCCAGAGACTGTTGCAACGCCGCCGGCCCCGGTCCGCCCGGCAGCTCGCGGACCGCGACAAAATTCCGCGGGCTTGTCGCCAGCGTCAGCAGGTCTGCGTCCATCCCGGGCTTTCGCCCGGTGACCTCCTCAAAGGTGCGGGCGAACAGGTCCCACGGCAATTCATCGAATGCCATGTCGCTGGACAGGGCCTCGCGGGCCAGCTTGCTGGCAACATGATGCGCTTCCCTGAAGCCTATCTTTTCAACCCTGACGATGGTGTCTGCCAGCTCCGTAATGGTGGCCATTGATTTCTGGATCCGCCGGTTGATCGAGGGCTGGTTGGTCTTCATCGCCTCCACAAAACCACCCAACAGAGGAAGGGCTTGGTCAAGTCGGTCAAATACATTGAACCCGGTCGCCTGCGTTTCGCGCTCCGAATCATTCATATCGGCAAAAGGTGTGTTGTGCATGGTCTGCACGATCTGGTCCGCGCCGCCGCCGGCAAGTGACAGTTTCAGGCGCAGATGCTCCAGCGGCACCGGGTTGCGCTTCTGCGGCATGATCGAGGAAATCTGGACAAACCCGTCAGCCACATCAATCTGTGACACCTCAAACCCGGTCCAGGTCACCAGATCCTGCACCAGACGGCCAAGATGGATGCATCCAAGCCGGATCGTCGCATAGCTCGCGGTGATATAATCGACATTGGCGATGGCCCCGTAGGAATTCTCGACAATTCCCGGGAAGCCAAGCAGTTCGGCGACGCGATGCCGGTCGAGATCAAAGCCGGAGGTGGTGATCGCCGCAGCGCCCATCGGGCAGAGATTGACCTCTTCCAGCGCCGCGTGAAGCCTGGTCATGTCCCGCAGGATGAATTCGATCGCCGCGCCAAGATAATGCCCGAGAACCGAGACCTGGGCCGGCTGCCCGTGGGTATAGAGCAACACCGTTTCGTCAATGCCGCTCTCGGCGCGGGCCAGAAACTGGTCCGCCATCACCGCATAACGCTCAAGCAGACCGAGAAGCCGGTCGCGAAGCTGCATCCGGAACATGGTGTGCTCCATGTCATTTCGCGAGCGCCCCATATGCAGCCTGCCGGCCATATCCTCTCCCGCCTGCCGGCCAAGCTCCTGCTCGATCAGAAAGAAGAGATCCTCGAAACTGCCGTCAAACGGCCGGTCTGCCCATGGGCGTGTCTGATCGATATTGATCAGGGCCTCGAGAATGGCGGATGCATCGCCACCCGCAAGCAATCCCCTTTCGGCCAGCATCACACCATGCGACAGATTGATGGCGTGAAGCGGTGCCGAAAAATACTGCCTGTAGATATCGAGATCCGGCGCAAGCACGCTTTGCGCGTAGACCCGGGCGGGGAAGGTATCATAGTCGAAACCCATCTCAACTCATCCCTTCAGGCCAGCGAGCATGATCCCGCGAATAATGAATTTCTGCAGCAGCAGGAACACCAGCAGCGTCGGCAGGGTGGCGAGACAGGACGCTGTCATGACAATTTCCCAGTCCATCTGGAATTCACCGTTGAATGAGGCGATCCCGACGGGAATCGTATAGATATCGGGGTCGTTGGTGACGATCAGCGGCCAGATGAATGCTGTCCAGTTGCCCAGAAAATGGAAGATCGCGAGAGCCGACAACGCCGGAATGACAAGCGGCATCGCAATCCGCCACCAGATGGCGAATTCAGACCAGCCATCGATGCGCGCCGCCTCGATAAGCTCATCGGGAAGACTCATGAAGAACTGCCGCATCAGGAATGTGCCGAAGCCGGTCATCAACCCGGGGAAGGCAATGCCCCAATAGGTATCGATCCAGCCAAAGCTTCGCGACATCATATACCAGGGAATGATCAGCATTTCGGTCGGAATCATCAAGGTGCTGAGGATAGCGATGAAGACGATCTGGCGGCCGCGAAAATCGAACTTCGCCAGCGTGTAGCCGACCAGCGAGTCGAAAAAAAGCACCGAGGCCGTGCTGAAGGTGGCCACCCACAACGAATTCAGCATCCACCGCATGAATTTAGATTCCTGCAGGATAAATACATAGTTTTCCAGCGTCGGCCGGTCAGGAATCACACTGAGCTCGAAAACTTCCTGGCCCGTCTTGAACGAGGTGGACGCCATGAACACGATCGGGGTAATCATCACCACCCCGCCGAGGAACAGCAGGGTCCAGAGGATGACCTTGCCGGGTCGCGCGCGTTCGAGGCGCGCCATCGTCGCGTTGAGATCGCTCATTTGTGTTTCCGCATGAGCCAGAGTTGAACAAGGCTGACAACAAGCAGGATCATGAACAGAATCACGGTCAGTGCGGAGGCCCGCCCAAGCTTGAACTCATCGAAGGCGAATTCATAGATCATCAGCACCAGCGGCTTGGTGGAATTGAGCGGCCCGCCTGCGCTGTCGGCGCTCATCGTATAGACCTGGTCGAAGATCCGAAGAAAGCCGATGGTCGATACCACGGTCAGAAAGATCATCGTCGGCTTCAGCGCCGGCAGGGTGATTTCACGCAGGATCTGCCAGCGGCCGGCGCCATCGATCTCCGCGGCCTCGAAATAGCTTCTGGGTATCGCCCTGATGCCGGCAATGAAAATGACGATCTGGAAACCGAGTCCGGCCCATACAGCGGGTGCCATGATGGCATAGAGCGCCTGGGTGACCGATTTCAGAAAGGGTTGCTGAGGAATGCCCATCCAGGACAGCATGATGTTGAAATATCCGATAGGAAGCGGTTGATAGAACCATCGCCATACCCAGGCCATCGCCACCGCGGTGGTCAGGAACGGGATGAAATACATGGCCCGGATCATGTCATGTCCGAAATGAATTTCATTCAGCCAATAGGCGATGACGAAGGCGATCAGCATGCTGACAGGCACCCCGACAAGCGCGTATTTGATGGTGTTCCAGAGAACCAGCCAGAAATCCTCATCCGCGAAGATCTTGATATAGTTCTTGAAACCGATGGCCTTTTTCGCCCCCAGCAGGTTCCATTTCAGGGTTGATACGTAAAATGCCTCAAAAGTCGGATAGAAGCGGATCGTGATATAGAAGACCAGAGGGATCGCCAGAAAAAGCCAGGCTGTGATGGCCAGTTTCTGCCCGATGGTCAGTCTATTCCAGAAATCGGTCATGAATTCGATTTCGCCTCACCGCAGGAAAATCGGCAGATGGCAACGGAATGCTGCCATCTGCGCGGGGTTCGGGTGATCATCCTCAGTTGTCGAAGAACTCGTCAAAGACCTCCTGCTCGGCCTTTGCGACTTTTTTCAGCGCGGCCGCAGGATCGGCACCTTGCAGAACAACCATGTCATAGGCGTCGATCAGCGACTGCCGCTGCGGCTTCTCGGATACGAAAGCCGTCGCATTGGCATAGCTGAGGCCGCGGATGAACGGTCCGTAGAGCGGGTGTGTCTTGTTGGCATCGACGAGCGCCACCGCAGGCTTGGCCGGCAATTCGCCAACCGTATCGAGCCACAGCTGCATTGCCTCGTCCGAAGTCAGATATTGCAGGAACTTTTCTGCCGCGGCCTTTTTCTCGCCCTCTGCTTTCGAGCTGATGCCGTTCACCCAGTAGGAAGAGAAATTATAGCGGTTGCCATTATGTCCCGGCAGTTCCGAAATGGCGAAGTTCAGGCCCTCCTGCTTGACGAATTTCGAAATCCTGAAGGAGCCGTCAAGAACCATGCCGGCCTTGCCGGCGGCAAAGGCATCCTGGCCCCGGTTCATGAAGCCGTTGGCGCCGACCTTGTGAACCGCCTCGAAATCGGTGACGAACTTCAGCGCCTTGGCGCCGGCGTCGGATGTGTAGGCGACCGTCTTGCCGTCATCGGAATATGGCTGGCCACCATAGAGCCTGATGAGAACCTCGCGCCACCAATGGTGGTCCTGACCATCCGTATCCACGGCGAAACCGACACTCAGATAGTTGCCATCGGCATCCTTCTTGGTCAGCTTCCTGGCGTAATCAACCATCTCGTCCAGCGTTTCGGGCGGACCCGACAATCCTGCTTCGGCAAACATGTCCTTGTTCCAGAACAGCGCCAGCGAGCGCACCGCCGTCGGAAGGCCCCAATATTCGCCATCAACCTTCATGGTGCCGACCATCGGGAAGAAATCCTTTTCGATGGTAGCATGAGGAAAGGCCGAACTGGACAGTGGCTGGATTAGGCCACCTTCGCGATAGTCATTCAGCCAGCCGTAATAAAGCTGCACGACATCGGGCCCATCACCCGCAGACACCGCAATGGCGACCTTCTTGCGATAGTCGGCATATGGGAAGTGCGTGTGCTTCACGGTGACGCCGGGATTGGCTGCCTCAAAATTCTGGATAAGCTTGTCAATCGCCTCCACCCGGCTTGCATAGGTATATTGCCAGTACTCGATCTCGACGGCCTGAACCATCCCGCTCCACAAGAGCGATGTTCCACCGATGGCCAAGGCGAAAGCTGATTTCAACCACTTCTTCATGCGTCCCTCCATTGCGATGTCATTGATGAAAGGTATTTACCTTTTCTAAGGTAAAAACCTATGATAACAATTTCAGGGTTGTCAAAGGAAAAGCGGAAGGGCGCCACCACAACCGGCGTCGGGCGATCGCCCCGGACATGAAACGCCGGACATGAAACGCCGGACATGAAACGCGGGGCACAAAACGTGACGGGATCATTTTTGGCAGAATTGTCGCTGGCAAAATCAATGCTGCAAGGATCACCGGCCGCAAGGATCACTGGCCGCAAGGATCACTGATTGGGTTATCGAACTTGGAAACACGCTACGCCACGCTTTCGAACCAGTTGACCAAGAGAATTGGAACAGGCGAATACCCGGTTGGCGACTATCTGCCGAGCGAGAAACAGCTGGCCAGCGAATTCGGAGTCAGCCGGCCTACCGTGCGCCGTGCGCTGGAATATGTCGAGGCGTTGGGGCTCATCTCCAGGCGCCGTGGCGATGGCACCAAGGTACTGGCACGCAAGCCTTTCACCGATTATCGCTATACCACCCGTCCCGTTGACGATCTGTTATATGGTCGGGGGGCCGAGCGCATTGTCACCGGCATCAATGAAGTTGTATGCGATGAATCGCTTGCCGACCGGCTCAAATCCGCGCCGGGAAAAAGCTGGGTCCACATTTCACAGCATCGCAATGACCTCGCAACAGGTGACATGCTGGTCTGGGGCGATGTCTATATCGACAGCAAGTTCGGCAATATTGCCCCGCGCCTGGCCGATTATCCCGGATTCATCTGCGACCTGATCGAGGAAGAATACGGCATCGCGGTCAGCGAAATTCATCAGGAGATCAGACCGGTTGCGATCACAGCCGCAATCTGTCAGGCGATGAAACTGCCACAGGGTTCTCTTGGTCTCGAGATGACGCGCCGGTATCTGAACAATCAGAAGCAGCCCGTGGAAGTGTCCATCAACATCTTTCCCGAGGCGCGGTCTGTCTACAGCATCACTTTGAACCGTACACAGGAGCGGGGTAGCACTCGATGAAAAAGGACTTCATCATCAGGCAGGAACAGCGCCAGCCACTCCAGCAGCTCTATATGTGGCTGAAATCCCTGCAGTCCACGGTGATCTTCATGCAAACCGGCGCCCATCCCGATGATGAAACATCGCGGATGCTGGCCCGCCTGTCACTTGGTGACGGCATGCATGTTGTCTATGTGAACGCGGTACGGGGGCAGGGTGGACAGAACGCGCTGGGACCCGAACGGGGCAATGCGCTGGGATATCTGCGGACCGAGGAGCTGTTTGAGGCGATGCGGGTGATCAGGGCCGATATCGGATGGCTTGCCGAAACGCCGGACGACCCCATTCGCGACTTTGGATTCTCGAAGTCGGCTGAACAGACCTTCGACCATTGGGGGCGCGACCACACGCTGCGGCAGATGGTCAAAATGGTCCGTCTGTTCAGGCCGGACATTCTGATCCCCACCTTTCTGGATGTTCCCGGGCAACATGGCCATCACCGGGCCGTCACGCAGGCAACCATCGCCGCCTTTGACGAAGCGGCCAATGAGACGGCGTATAGCGATCTCGGGCTTGCCGGCTGGCAGGCCAATGCGCTGTATCTGCCAGCCTGGGGTGGCGGTGGCGGATCCTATGATGACGAGGTTCCTCCACCGAATGCGACGCATGAAATCCTGACCGGTGCGTATGATGCCGTTCTGGGGGGAACCTACGCCCAAATCGGCGAATGGTCGCGCGCCTGTCACGCCACCCAGGGCATGGGAAGATATGTTGATGAGGAGGAACGTCCGGTTCCCCTTCACCAGCTGCGCACGGCAAATGGCGAGGCCGTTCTGCCCGAACTGACCGAGGGCGTTCCCCGCAACCTTGCCGACCTTGCCGGCCAGTGCCGGGACAGCAGCAGTCACGAGGCCGCCATACTGGCGCAGCAGGCTGCCGATGATGCCCTTGCCGCCTTCCCCGATGGCAAGGCTGTGCTGTCGGCGCTGTGCCGTTTGCAGGCTGCTCTGCTGAAACTCGAGACAGGCATCGGGGCAGCACATCTTCACCGCGTCCATCTGAAAAAGCGCCAGGCGGCGATGGCCGCCAGCCAGGCGGCCGCCCTCCAACTCCACCTTGAAATCACACCATCAGTGCCGGTGGTCGGACAGACAGCCGAGGCGCGGCTGAGCTGGCATGTTGCCGATCCTGCCGACACCCCGACAATCTCGGCACAGCTGGTTGGTCCGGAACAGCTTGGCTGCGGGGATCTGACCGACACGGGGAACGGTGAGCGCCGTCGGTCAATGACCGCCGATCTGACCATTTCGGGCCCGCCACTTGATGCCATGATGGGCTGGCATGGCGTGATGATCAGCCCACCCACCCTTCATGCCGAGGTCAGCCTGAAAATTGCTGACACCGAATTTGTTCTGCCGGTGAGCCCGGACACTGTCTTTTCAACGATGCCGGGCCAGACGGGACGGATCACGCCTGCCAGGACGTTGCTACGCCGCGGAAAGGACACAAGCCTCGACATGCAGCTGCAGCTGGATGCGCCCGCGAATCCGGGCCAGGCATCCCGGCTGGCTCTGCCACCAGAGTGGGAGTTCGATGCCGGGGCGGACGAAACATCGGGAACCAAGATGTCAGGGCGGCTGAAGGTTCCCCCTTCGGCACGGCAGGGTCATTACCGGATCAGGGCAAGCGTCGGTGAAGACGAGGTGTTCACAACGCAGAGCCTTGCCTATGCGCATATACGGCCGCAAACGCGCTGCTCGACAGCGATATCCGATATCGCGCTGGTGGACACGGCAGGGCTGGAGGGGCTGTCCATTGGCTGGATCGATGGCGGTGTCGACGAGGCGCATCACTGGGCTGGCCAGCTTGGCGCCCATATCGTCCAGCTTGATGACAATCGTCTGCTTTCCGGCAGTTTCGAGGATCTTGATGTCATTGTCGCCGGGGTGTTCGCCGGCGGAACAAGGCCACTGAACCGGTCGATGCGCCATATCAGGCCCTGGATCGAGGCCGGCGGGCATTATGTCAGCCAGTATCACCGCCCGATCGACAACTGGGACAGGACACAGAGCGCACCACTGCCGCTGCAACCGGGAAGCCCGTCAATCCGCTGGCGCGTCACCGATGCCACCGCCACCGTGCGCATGCTGCAACCGGCGCATCCGCTGCTTGCCGGCCCCAACGAGATCACCGGCGCGGATTTTGACGGCTGGGTCAAGGAACGCGGGCTGTATTTTGCCTCGGAATGGGATCCTGCCTATGTCCCGCTACTGGCAATGGCGGATGGCGACGAGACACCGCTTGAAGGCAGTCTTCTTGTCGCTCGGATCGGGTCCGGATCCCATATCCATTGTGCCCTGAACCTTTTCTATCAGATGGATCATATGGTGATCGGTGCGTTTCGCCTGTTTGCCAACCTTCTGACACCCGTCGACCGGAAATGAGCGCTTCATCATCCGACAATCTGGGTGGTCTTCGCTTTCTGGTACTGAATGAGGTTTTCACCCTCAGTCATCTTGTCCTGGTCAAGATGCTCGGCATTGAATTCTCGTCTGTTCAGATTGTCTTCATACGCTGTCTGAGCAGCGCCATGCTGCTGGTGCCGTTGCTGGTCTGGAAAGGGGCGTTTGCGGATGTCAGGACACAGCTTGGCCTGAACGGCCTTCGTGTCCTGCTCTCATCGGTGGCGATCACTGTCAATTTCTTTACGATCTCGCAGATCCAGCTGGCGCAGATGAGCACCATCGGATATCTGCGGCCTGCCGTGACCTCGCTGATTGCCTATTTCTTCCTGAAGGAAAGCCAGACCTGGCATCGATGGCTGGTTATCGTGATCGGCTTTTCCGCCGTGCTGTTTATCTTCTCGCCTGAGGAAAGCCACCTTCAGATTGTCGCGTTGCTGGCCCTTTGCGGCATGTGTTGCGGCAGCTCGGCAACCATCCTGCAGAAATATCTGTCACGGGACATGTCCGACCTGCCGCTGATGGTCTGGTATTCCGTCGGCGTCGCCATCGTCACCGCCCCGTTCGCCATCTGGTTCTGGGCGACGCCGGCCCCGCAGGAACTGCTCATGATGGTGATGACCGGCCTTCTGGCGACAATGGCGCAGTTCTTCTTCATCCGGGCGTTTCGCAAAGCAGACGCCAGTTTCCTCGCGCCCATGTTCTATTTCCACATCGTGCCGACCACACTGATCGGTTTCTTTGTGTTTTCCGAGGTGCCTTCACTCAACACCATCCTGGGCGCATTGATCATTCTTGCCAGCCTTATCGGCATGACCCTCCTCGAACGCAGGAGGTCGCCTAACAATGCCTCCATGTAGTATCCTGAATTTCAGGACGCCCGGGCTGGCGGACGCCACGACTTGTGGCCGGGTCATGGCCGGGTCATGGCCGCCATATTTTTTCCGAGTACAGAATGGGAGCTTTTCATGCGCTATCTTCACACAATGGTCCGTATTTCCGACGTCGACGCCTCGCTGCATTTCTATTGCGATCTGCTGGGCCTTGAACTCATCAAGACGATAGAGAACGAAAAGGGGCGCTTCACCATTTATTTCCTGTGCACCCCGCATGACAGGGCAAGCTATGAGGAGACACGTTCACCCGCACTTGAACTGACCTATAACTGGGACCCTGAAGACTATGCCGGTGGCCGGAATTTCGGCCATCTCGCCTATCGCGTTGATGATATCTACGGCTTGTGTGAAAAGCTGATGGATGCCGGGGTGACCATCAACAGGCCGCCCCGCGACGGCAACATGGCCTTTGTCCGGTCGCCGGACGGCATATCCATCGAACTGCTACAGGAGGGCGAACCGCTGGCCCCGGCCGAGCCCTGGCAATCTATGGGCAATACAGGAAGCTGGTAATATCGCTTCCGCAGCGTC
>Ga0255757_10002005_pt1 | contig 19466 bp, 20 predicted proteins | sample 071ome_27_FD_179957 | JGI IMG/M metagenome (GOLD analysis project Ga0255757, IMG submission 179957) | Coastal salt marsh microbial communities from the Groves Creek Marsh, Skidaway Island, Georgia - 071409AT metaG (version 2) | ecosystem: Environmental > Aquatic > Marine > Intertidal zone >...
TTCGCCGGCCGTGAAGTCCTCGGCCCACTCCCCGGCATTGCCGACCAGGCGATCGATCAAGTCCATGCGCGCTCCTCCCGGCGTCGTTTGCGACGCGGATCATGGCGCACGCGGCGGTGGAGATGGAGAGAACCGACGCGTCGGTTCTCTCCATCTCCACCGCAGGGATGCACGGCTACTCGGCCGCTGCCTCCTCCGCGGGGGCCTCCTCGGCCTTCTTGCGGGTGGTGCGCCTGCGCTTGGGCTTCTCCTCCTCGGCGGGAGCCTCGGCCTCGGCCGCTGCCTCCTCCGCGGGGGCCTCCTCGGCCTTCTTGGCCGCGCTGCTGCGGCGCACGCGCCTGCGGCTCGCGGGCTTCTCCTCCTCCGCCGCGGCCGCCTCAGCCGGGGCGGGCGGGGCCTCGGCCGCCACCTGCTCCTCGGGCGTGGGCGTCTCGCCGATGATGGCCAGGCCCTGCTCGGATGCCTCCTCCGCGGCGGCGTCCTCGTCGGCGATCGCCTCGAGGTCGTCGGCGGTGGGCTCCGGCTGCGCATCGGCGTCCGCCGAGGCGCGCCTGCGCCGTCGCCGGGTGCTGCGGGCGGGGGCCGCGTCGGGGTCCTCCTGCTCGACCCCCGCGGCCTTCACCTCGGCCTCGACCTCGGGCGTCAGCAGCACCATGTCCTCGTAGGTGATCGGCTCATCCAGCGACGGCAGCTGCCCCAGGTCGGGGTCGGGGGTCGGCGTGACGTGCACCTCGAACACGTCGCCGTCGGCCGTGCCCGCGGCTGCGTCGTCGCGGCCTCCCCGTGCCGTCGGCTCCTCTGAGCCGCCCCCCGATCCGCGTCCGCGTCCGCCGCGCCGCCTGCGGCGCCGGCCCTCGGGCGGCGTGTCGTCATCGCTCTCGGACGTCGTTGCAGCCGACGACGGCTGGTCCGAGGCCGACACGCGGTACGTTCCGCTGCGGGGGTCGGTCTCGAGCGAGATGCCGGCCTTGTCGGCCGATCCCTCGAGGAACTTGCTGAACGACGAGAACCCCAGGGCGTTCTCGTCGAACGCCGGGTCCTTCCGTCGCATGGCGTCCTTCACCACGCTGGCCAGCGGGAGGTCCACGCCCTCGCGCTGAAGCGCCATGAGCGACTCCGACAGCAGGTCGATGGGGTCCTTGCGCGATCCGCGGCCGCGGCCGCGACGCGACGACGACGCCACGCTGTCGTAGTAGATGAACTCGTCGCAGTTGGCGATGAGCAGTTCGCTCGAGCTCTCGCGGTTGCCGAGGCCGATGACGCGCTTGTTCAGCTCGCGGAGCTTGCCGACCAGCGGGGTGAAGTCGCTGTCGCCGGACACGATGACGAAGTTATCCAGGTGCTCGCGCGAGTACGCGAGCTCCATGGCGTCCACGGCCAGCTTGATGTCGGCGCGGTTCTTCGCGCCCTCGCGCGCCGAGGGCATCTCGATGAGCTCGAGGCCAGCGTTCTGCAGGTCCATCTTCGCCTCGCGGTAGCGGCTCCAGTCCGCGTACGCGCGCTTGACGACCACGCGGCCCTTCTCGGCCAGGCGGCTGAGGACGAGGTTGATGTCGAAGTCGCCCCGGGACTTGGCGCCAGGTCGCGCCATGTTCTCGAAGTCGACCAGCACGGCGAGCACGTGCTCTGCCATGTGGGGTGCCTCCAGTGAATTGTGGGTGCCCCGCGAGCGGGGGCTGGTCATGCGGCGTGATGCCACGTTCCCGCCCGTGGGCAGGAACTGACGGCCACGGTAGCAGTCGCCGCCCCGCCCCCCCGTTCCCCGGGTCCGGAGGCGCCGGCATTCCCTAGACTCGCCCTCGGTCGGGGACGAATCCGGCAACCCGTGGGGCCATCCGGGCCCCGGAAGTCACGATGGAGGAAAGGCGTCGAATGGCGACAGAGGCCCAGGACGGAACGCTTACCGTCACCGATAACCGGACCGGCAAGACGTATGAGTTCCCGATCACGGACGGCACGATCCGCGCCACCGAGCTCCGGAACATCAAGGTCGCCGACGACGACTTCGGGCTCATGACCTACGACCCGGCGTTCATGAACACCGCGTCGTGCCGCAGCGCCATCACCTACCTCGACGGCGACAACGGCGTCCTCCGCTACCGCGGCTACCCGATCGAGCAGCTCGCGGCGAACAGCACCTTCCTCGAGGTCGCCTGGCTCCTGATCCACGGTGAACTTCCCACCGCGGCCGAACTGGCGTCGTTCACCAAGGACATCGCCGACCGCATGTCGGTGGACCCGTCGGTGGGCGCCGTCATCAATGACTACCGCGCCGACGCCCACCCCATGGGCGTGCTGGAGGCCGGGTTCGGCCAGCTCTCCACGCTCTACCCGGAGTCGAAGGAGGTCGAGAGCGACCCCGAGCGCATGGACGCGCTCTACAACACCATCGCCAAGATGCCGACCATCGGCGCCATGGCCTTCCGGCACAACCAGGGCAAGGACGCCGTCGCCCCGGACCCGTCGCTGGACTACTCCACGAACATCCTGAAGATGTTCTTCGGGTCCGACTACGAGCCCGACCCGCGCCTGGTGCGCGCGCTGGACATCCTGCTCATCCTGCACGCCGACCACGAGCAGAACTGCTCCACCTCCACGGTGCGCAGCGTGGGCTCGTCGCAGGTGGACCCGTACTCGGCCGTGGCCGCCGGCATCGCCGCCCTCTACGGGCCGCTGCATGGCGGTGCCAACGAGGCCGTGCTGGTGATGCTGCGCGAGATCGGTTCGAAGGACAACGTGCCGGAGTTCGTGGAGAAGGTGAAGAACCGCGAGGCCCTGCTCATGGGCTTCGGCCACCGCGTGTACAAGAACTACGACCCGCGGGCCACGATCATCAAGAAGGCCTGCGACGACGTGTTCGAGGTCACCGGGGTCAACCCGCTGCTCGAGATCGCCGTGGAACTCGAGAAGACCGCCCTGCAGGACGACTTCTTCGTGCAGCGCAAGCTGTACCCGAACGTCGACTTCTACTCCGGCCTCATCTACGAGGCGCTCGGCATTCCGTCCGAGATGTTCACGGTCATGTTCGCCATCGGCCGCGCCCCGGGCTGGGTCGCGCAGTGGCTGGAGATGATCAACGACAAGGAGCAGAAGATCTCGCGCCCCCGCCAGGTGTACGTGGGCCCGGGCGAGCGCGACTACGTGGAGATCGCGAACCGCTGACCCGCGTGCGGCGCCCCCTCATGGGGGCGCTGCACCGGGGCGGCGCGTCCGCACCGCCACCATGGCGACCGGGGAGACCGCACCCGACCTCACGGCCTGGACGGAGATCGTCGACCGGCTCGAGGACTCCATGCCGCCGGAGTGGACCCGCTTCGCGCGCGACTCCGCCGATACCTCGTGGATGCGCGCCATGTTGTTGCTCGACGCCCACGACCGGCTGGGCAACGCAACGCCCACCGAGCACGTGGCCCACACGCTGCACCACCTGGCGATGTCGAACGAGCGCGCTGCCGAGGCGGCGGGCTGGGAGGCGCTGTACGACAAGCGCCGCGAGGAGCGTCGGCAGCTGCTGCTGCTGATCGAGGAGCGCGGGGCATCCGTGCTGGACGGCGAGCCCCTGCAGCTGTTCCACCGGTCAATCGTGCCGGTGGTGCTGGCGGACCGCGGCGCCTAGGCGCCGGCCGCCTCGCGGAGCACCCGCGGGGGCAGCACCGCCACCAGTTCGCCGCCTCCCGCCCGCATGGCACCCATGCGCACCACCGCCGCACCCGGGCGGCGGAATGCGATCATCCCGCATCCGGTGAGGTCGGCCAGCGCGTAGCTCAACCCGGGTTGGTGAGAGCACGCCAGCACCACCCCGGCATCCGGATGCTCCAGCACGGCGTCCAGCAGGGCGTCGGTGGTCATACCGGGTGCCAGGCGGTCATCGTGCTGCGCCGGGCACCCCGCGGCACCGGCGACCTCCTGCGCGGTCTGTGCGCATCGCACGAGCGGGCTGCACAGGACGAGGTCCGGAGCCAGTCCCAGCGCCACCAGCCCGGCGGCCGCCTGCGCGGCGCGCTCCCGTCCGCGGGCCGTCAGCGCCCGCGCGGCATCGCCGCCCGGCGCACCGTCCTCGGCCACCCCGTGGCGCATGAGGATCAGCGTCGTCACGAGATGGGTGGCACCTGGCCCACGAGCAATGCCGAGAAGGCCACCACCACGAGGGTGAGACCCACCTCGGCCCATGCATTCCGCCGTACCCGGGCGAGCGTTGCGGTGTTCGGCGTGCCGTCGCGTCGCCGCAGGGCAGCCACGATGCGCCGGGAGTCCAGCGCCAGCACCGACGCCACCGCGAGCAGCCCCACCTTCACGAGGATCGTCCACCCGTAGGGCGTCTCCCAGAGGTCGGCGGGGGATGACATCTGGCCGATCGCCCGCACGATGCCCGAGGCCACCAGCAGGGCCACGGCGATCACGGCCAGCCACGAGAACCGCGCGAGCGCCAGCCCCCCGGCGCGCCGCCCGCCGGCTCCCGCCACCCGCGGCAGCCGGAGCAGGAACACCACCAGGATCGCCAGGCCACCCACCCATGCGCTCGCGAGCGCCGCGTGCAGGGCGTCGGCCGGTACCTGCACGGCGGGCATGGCGGTCGTGCTGGCGTGGCCCTGCGCGGACAGCGATCCCAGGGCGACCAGGGCCGGCACGAGCATGATCAGCATCGGCCGCAGTCCGCCATCGGCCTGGTCGGGCGCGGGCGCGGCATCGGTGCGGTACTCGGCGAGGAACCGCCACACGCCCAGCGCGAACAGCACGAACAGCGAGAGCGTGCGCACCTGCAGCAGGTCACCGAACCGCGTGTCAGCCAGCACGCGCACGATGCCCTGCGGGTCACCGAGGGCCACCCACACCGAGGTTCCCATCGATCCCGCGGTCTTCACCACGAGCACCGCCGCTTCGCCCAGCAGGGCCACCAGGGCCAGCACGCCGAAGCCGATCCACCAGGCATCGCGGCCCCACGACAGCGCGGCGTCGCGCTCGCGGGCGGGCATGGGGGGCGCGGGCGACCAGGCGTCGCGCCACACCAGCACCCGGAACAGCACGAGCGCGAGCAGGCCACCGATGCCCACCAGTTCGATCCAGCGGGCGGTCACCGCCCATGCGCTGGTCTCGGTGGGCCCGGTTCCGCCTCCGGGCCCGCCCAGGTAGGGCGCTGTCAGCGGCACATCGCCCACCGCGAACACCGTGGCGCCGGGGATGATGTGGCCATCCGCCGACACCACGCGCCACCGGACCGTGTAGGTACCGGCCGGCAGGCGCGGCTGCACCGGCACTTCGGCCACCGACGCATCCGATGCCAGTACCTCTCCCGGGCCCGACGCCACCGGCTTGCCCGTGGCGTCCACCACCGTCAGGTCCTCGGGGCGCAGCAGCTGCACGGGTTCGGAGAAGCGGATGGTCACCGTCTCGGGGCCGGCGTCCAGGCGCTGGCGGTCCGCGGGCGTGATCTCGTTCACCACCGCATGCGCCGCGGCGCGCGGTGCCAGCACCAGCGCGGCGAGGAGGATCGCGGCGAGGGCCGCGAGGATGGCTGGCATGGCGCGGCCCGGGAATCGCACGGTTCCGCAGGCTAGCCTGCGGCGGTCAGCCGGAGAACGTGGGGGATGCGGTGAGCGGGATCGTCGAGGGCAAGCGCGCGCTGGTGATCGGGGTCGCGAACAAGCGGAGCATCGCGTGGGCCATCGCGCGCGGGCTCGACCGGCAGGGCGCGCGGGTGGCGCTGACCTTCCAGGGCGAGCGGGTGGAGAAGGACGTCCGCAAGCTCGCCGGTGAACTCGCCAACGGGCCGGTGCCGGTGCTGCCGCTGGATGTCACCGACGCCGCCCAGCTGGACGCCGCCGTCGAGGGTGCCGCGGACGCCCTCGGCGGCATCGACATCCTCGTTCACGCCGTGGCGTTCGGGAAGGTCGAGGACCTGGGCGGCCGCTTCATGGACGTCTCGGACGATGGCTTCCAGCTGTCCCTGGACATCTCGTCGTGGTCGCTCAAGCGCCTTGCGGAGCGGGTGGAGCCCCATATGCGGGACGCCGGCGGCGGGGCGATCGTGACCCTCAGCTACGTGGCCGCCGAGCGCGCGGTGCCCGGGTACAACGTGATGGGGGTCGCGAAGTCGGCGCTCGAGTCGATCGTGCGCTACCTGGCGTGGGACATGGGCGTTGACAACGTGCGCGTGAATGCCCTCTCGGCCGGTCCCGTGCGCACGCTCGCCGCCCGGGGCATTCCCGGGTTCGGCGACATGGTGGACAACGCCATCGAGCGCTCGCCCCTGCGGCGTGCCATCGACGCCGACGAGGTGGCCGATGCCGCGGTGTTCCTGTGCTCCGACATGGCCCGCGCGGTGACCGGGGAGACGCTGCACGTGGACGCCGGGTACCACGCCATGGCGATCTGAGCGGTCCCGTCCGCATCGGGGTGGTTGCCGACACGCACGTCGGCGAGACCCTGCCCGATCTCCCCGCGGCGGTTCCGGCGGCATTCGCGGGATGCGACCTGATCCTGCATGCGGGGGACATCACCTGCATGTCCGTGCTGGACCGCCTGGGGCAGATCGCCCCGGTGGTGGCCGTGCAGGGTGACCACGACCGCCTGGCGGGCATCGAGCTCCCCCGCGAGCGCGTGGTGGTGGTGCGCGGGCGGCGCATCGGCCTTGTGCACGGCCGCCGGTCGCGCGCCGTCGAGATGCCTGCGGCGGCGCTCAGCCTGGCCCGGCGACGCGCCGTGCTGCTGGGCCTGCACCGCCACATGCGCCGCCGCCTCGGTCCCGTGGACATGATCGTGCACGGCCACCTGCACATGCCGGTGGACACCGCGGTGCGCGGAACCCACGTGTTCTCCCCGGGCGCCGTGTACATCCCGGAGGAGCGCGACGTGAGCGAGCGCACCGGGCTGAAGGGGCGTGCATACCTGCGGTTCCGGAGGGGGCTGACACCGGATGACAGGGCATCGGCGGTGGGGCTGATCGAGGTGGGCCCGGAGGGCATTCGCGCCCGGCGCGTGCTGCTGCGTGATGTCCGGCCCGGCCACTATGGTTTCTCCACGGACGACCCCGACGCGGGAGGACTGCCGAGATGACCGCTGACGTCGCCTACCAGTTCCGCAATGCCCATGAGGAACTGGAGCGCGCGATGGCCGACTACCTGGCCATATCGCGTGGATCGCACCTCTACGCCGACGCGGAGTCGCACGCGGTCGCCGAGGAGAAGGCCTGGGAGCGCATGATGGTGCTGCGCGACCGCGCCGATGCGGCCGCCCCCGTCTAGGTCGGGATCCCCGCCACCACGCGCGTCCATCCCCGAAAGCGCGCCCACCGGCAAGTCAACCTGCGCTCCGGTGTGATCGCGCAGTCGGGACGTCAGGTCGCGTAGACCCCTCCGGGGTCAGTCGCCGTCGTTTCGGTCGCGGGCCGATCGCTCGGCGGCGCGCTGCTCCTCGGCCTCCACCATCTGGGCGAAGCGCTGGATGATCTCGTCGGGCACGGGGCCGTCGGGCGGATCCTCGATCTCCAGCGGCGGCCGTGGCGCGGGCGGTGGCCCGTCGCCATCGCCGCCCCCTCCCGGGGCGTCGTCGTCCACCGGGGCGATCACCGGAACCTCCCCGGTGGTGGCCACGTCATCGGACGCCACCTCATCCGCCATGCCCTTGTGCTCGCCGGTCGCGGCGAGATCGTCGGGCTCGTCCTCCACCACCGCGAGCTCGCCGGTCGCCTGGATCTCCTCCGGCGGCGATTCGGGCTCGGCAGCAGCAGCGTCCGCGGCCTCCTCGGCGGCCATCACCTCGGGCGCACCGGGCGCATCGGCATCCGCGGCCTCCTCGGTGGTGTCGGTCCCATCCGGGGTATCCGCGCTGTGTGCTGCGTCGGGGTCAATGGGTTCGCCAAGCGCCCCGACGCTCGCACCGAGCGGCGTGACCGTCTCATCGAGGATGCCCGGGGCGGAGTCCGCCGGCAGTTCGGGCATGGGGACGTCGGCCACCTCCACGCCGTCGTCCTCCACCACGATGCGGTAGCGCTCCACGTGCGGGGCGTGCACGAACAGGATGCGCTTCCACTCGTCGCGCCCGGCCTCCTCGGCTGCGCCGAGGCTGCGGAAGCGCCCCACCTCGCTGCGCTGCGCCTCGGCCGGGCTGCCGGGCACGCCCACCACTGCAACGAGGAAGCGCTTTCTCAAACCCATCCCCGTGAATGCTACCCGGTGCCCCGGCCCACCCGGGGCCACGCCCGGCCCGTCCGGTTACGCTCACGCCGTGAGTTCTGGCCCCTTCACGCATGTGGTCGCCTGCGTCGACGACTCCCCCGCCACCGAGGCGGTGGTGCGACTGGCCGAGTCGGTGCGCGCGGACGGCGGCCGCATTTCCGTAGTGCACGTGCTGGGTGGCCCGCCCTTCAGCGAGTCGTTCCTCGCCGCCATCGGTACGGCCTTCGGCGGGTCGCCCCTCGGTGACAACTCGGGCGCGCACCGCGAGATCGCGCAGGCGCTCCTCGAGACCGTGTGCGATGGCGTGCCCGGCGCCGCCCCGGTGATGCTCGACCCGCACGACGCCGACTCGCCGCCCGATGCCGTGGTGCGATGGGCCGAGGACAACGACGTGGATGCCATCGTGGCCGCCTCGCATGGTGACCCGCTCGCGCGCGCCGTGAAGCTGGTGGGCAGCTTCAGCGCCCATCTGGCGCGGCATGCGCCCTGCCCGGTGATCCTGCTGCCGCCGGGCACCGTCACCACCGACTGAACGTTACGGGCGCGGGGGGCGCGGCAGGAACCCGCTGGTGCGCCGCACGTACTCGGCGTAGCCGGGGCGCCGCTGCCCGATGTCCTTCTCCAGGAGCCCGGCCCCGGAGACCTTGACCAGCAGGATGGTCATGAGCACCGGACCGGCGAATCCCCATGCGCCCGCACCGCTCTCGGCGGCGATCAGGTAGATGCCCCACCACACCATGAAGTCGCCGAAGTAGTTCGGATGGCGCGTGTAGCGCCACAGGCCGGTGTCGAGGACCTTTCCGCGGTTTCCCGGGTCCGCCCGGAAGCGCGCCAACTGCCAGTCGCCCACCGACTCGAACACCATGCCGATGGCCCAGGCGACCGCGCCCGCCACCGCTAGCAGGCCCAGGCCGCGGTCGGGCACGGCCGCCAGTTGCACCGGCAGCGACACGATCCACATGAGGAGGCCCTGCAGCAGGAACACCGTGACGAGGCTGATGATCCAGAAACTGCGGCCACGCCGCTGCCGCATGGCCGCGTAGCGGAAGTCCTCGCCCTTCCCGGCGTTGCGCCAGAGCAGGTATCCCGACAGGCGCAGCCCCCAGACGGCCACCAGCACCAGGATCAGCAGCCGGCGGCCCTCATCGCCGGAGCCGGCGACGAACGCCGTTATGGCGACGGCCACGAAGCCGAGGGGCCACACGGGGTCGATGACGCTGGCATCGCGCAGCACGAGGCTGGCCAGCCAGGTGATGACGACGATCGCCACGATGACGATCGCCGAGGTGAGCATGATGGCGCCGTATCCGATGGGGGCAGAATCGCACGCCGTCGCCGGATACGCTCGGAGTGTGGAGCCCTGGTACATCCGCGCGGTCGAGGATCACGACGTCCCGCGTCCCCTGCTGCTGGCCGCCATCCGTGCTCGGGTGGCCGCCCGCCTGCGCCGCGAGCGCCGCGGTGGCGCCGACGCGATGAGTGAGCGCGCGCGGCAGTTACGGACGCGGCTGGCCGAGGCGCCGGTGGCGGTGCGCGCCGACGCCGCCAACGCGCAGCACTACGAGGTGCCCGCGGAGTTCTTCGTGCTGTGCCTCGGCCCCCGGCTGAAGTACTCGTCGTGCCTCTACCCGCCCGGCGTGGATGACCTGGCCCTGGCCGAGGACGCCATGCTGGCCCTCACCTGCGAGCGGGCCCGTTTGGAGGACGGCCAGGACGTGCTGGAGCTCGGGTGCGGGTGGGGATCGCTCACCCTGTGGATGGCCGAGCGCTATCCGGCCAGCCGCATCACCGCCGTGAGCAACTCCGCGGGCCAGCGTGCGCATATCGAGGCGCGCGCCCGCGAGCGCGGGCTGGCCAACGTCACCGTGGTCACCGCCGACGTCTCGGGGCTCGAACTCGATTCCGCCGCGTACGACCGCGTGGTGAGCGTGGAGATGCTGGAGCACGTGAAGAATCACCCAGCGCTGTTCGCGCGCATCCGCCGGTGGCTACGACCCGATGGGCTGTTCTTCGTGCACGTGTTCTCGCACCGCGACGTGGCATTCGAGTTCAGCGAGGACGACCGCAGCGACTGGATCGGCCGGCACTTCTTCACGGGCGGCACCATGCCGTCGGACGACCTCCTGATCCATGCCGCAGCGGGCACCTTCGCCGTGGTGGACCACTGGCGGGTATCCGGTCGCCACTACGCGCGCACCGCCCTGCACTGGGACGACAACCTCGTGGCGCACCGCGACGAGGTGGTGCGCATCATGGAGCGCGACCACCCCGGCGAAGGCGAGCGCTGGTTTCGGCGCTGGCGGCTGTTCTTCCTGGCCTGTGCGGGCCTGTGGGGCTATCGGGGCGGCGACGAGTTCATGGTGTCGCACTACCTGTTCGCCCCGTTGCCCTCCTAGGCCGGGGGCTGCGGGGCCTGCGACCCGCCCCCGGCGGCCGGGGGCGCCGGGGCCTGCGGTGCGGATTCGCCCGGCGGCTGCGGCACCGGGGTGACGGGCTCGGCGGCAACGGGGGCGGTGGGCGCGGGCGCGCCGGTCGCAGGGGCGTCGGGGGCGGTCGGCACGCCATCGCCCGCGAGGAAGGTGCGCGCGTTCATCAGCCCCTTGGGCCAGTAGGTGGGCAGCCAGCTGATGCTCACCCCGCCGCGCCCGCCGGACGAGTGGATGATCCACTTGTTCCCGAGGCTGATTGACATATGGGACGCCTGGGCCAGCGGAGTCTTCCGCCCGCGGTCACCGAAGAACACCAGGTCACCCGCCTGGGCGCGCTGCCAGGCGATGCGCCGACCGCGGTCGCCCACGTTCATGGTGTAGGTGGTGCGCCCGCTGGGGGTGTTGATGGACGTCTCCACCGCGCGGTCGCCCGTGTGCCACACGAACCACACGAGGCCCGAGCAGTCGAATCCGCCCGCCGCCTGGGGGTCGAGGGGCGAATTCGCATCGGTCCACTCCCCGCCCCACACGTACGGGTTACCCACCTGCGACAGCGCCCGCTGGATGGTGGGCACGAACTGCGGGTCGACGGCCGGTATGCGGAACCGCTGGAGCGCGCGCACCGAGGACGGCACCCCGGCGCGCCGGATGCCTCGTGCGCGGTCGGCCATCAGCAGCAGGTCGGCCAGCCGCAGCGGCTGGGAGTCGTGCCTCTCGAGAGCGTCGTCAGATGATGGGTAGTTGCGCCGCAGGCCGGCCTCGCGCGCCACGATGGACGTCGCGAAACCGGGGGGCAGGGAATACCGCCGCCCCGCGCCATCACGGAAGCGCGCCATGCGCGCCACGGCACCCTTCATGCCGAGCGCGTAGGTCCACGCACGGTTGGCGTCCGACGCCGTGAGCGGCTGGTCCAGGCCCACGGTCCCGCCCGGCGCCGTGAGGAACCGCCGCGCCACGGCATGCCGCGCCGCACGGCCCCGCGGATCATCCGGCGCGATGTCACGCCAGGCCGTGCCCAGGCGGCCGCGCGGCATGCGCACCACGCGCTCCATCAGCACCACCAGGTCGCGCCGCGTGGCATCGCGCGCGAGTGAGGCGGCATCGGTGGGACCTCTCCATACGCGGGCACGGCGCAGGTCCCGTGCGGACTTCTCCGCGAAGCGGAAGGCCGACGCGTCCACCGTCGCCTCGGTTGCGTCCGGTGCGGGCTGGGCAAGCGCCACGGCCGTGAGCGAGCCGATTGCGATGAGGGGCGCCGCGAGGGTCGTGGTGACGATCGCGCGGCGCCGCGGTGAGCGGCGTGGGGACGTCATGGGATGGATGAGGCTAGACCCGCGGACGCAGGCCGGGGGTTGCGCCGGAACATGGCCGGGGGATTCGCAACGCGTCCTTCATCTCCCCCGGCGCGGGGGAGGAATGGCCGCTATCCGCCCGAGCGCAGTTCGCGCAGGTTCTGCGCCAGCAGCACGACGGCGCCGATCAGCAGCAGCACCGCGAGCGTGAGCCGCCATTCCCGAACCAGGCCGATCACGATGGTCATGCCCACCACCGCGATGATCGCCCAGCCCACGAACGCCAGCAGGCGGCCCCGCGCAAGCGATTCGAAGCCCACCACCACCAGCACGCCGACGGCGGCGCCGAGCCAGTAGTACCCGGTGTCGTTGCCCACCAGCAGCCATACCGCGATGGCGATGATCAGGGGCGTGCTGATGGCCGCCCAGATGCGCAGCACCCGGCTGCGGACCTTCGGGGCGTCGGCGTCCTCCGGTGCCTCCTCCGCGGCCCGCGCGCTGAGGTGCGCCCGCGGGGGCTCGGGGTCGAGCCCGTCCCGCATCGCCATGTCCAGGGCGTCGCGCTCGGCCGTGAGGCGGCGGCGCTCTGCCCGCAGGTCCCGCATGGCATCGTCGCGCGCCCCCAGGTCGCGCGCGCGGTCATCCCTGAGGCGCCGCGTCGACGCGTCGGCGGCAAGGGCGCGCACCTCGGCGGATTCGCGCCGCGCCTGCTCGCGCTCCTCGTGCATCTCGGCATCGATGTCGCGCACGCGTGCCTCGACGGCCTCGCGGCGCACCACGATGGCGGCCTCGGCCGCGCCGGGTTCGGGGCTCACCTTCTGCAGGCCCGCCCATCCGAGGGGGTCCTCCCACCGCACCCGATCGATCCCGTCGCGCTCGTGCTTGGGACCGGTGGGGGCCGACTCGCCACCGAACGGGTCGCGCGAGTCGCGCCCCCAGCGCCCGGCGAAATCGCGCACCCACGGTGTGTCGTCGTCGATGATGACCGGGCGCCAGTCACGGTCGCCTCCCGGGCCGATGGCCACCCCGTCGCCGCGGTGGTAGTCGACGAAGGGAACGCCGAACCCCGCCTCGAGCGACGAGGCGTCGTGCCACGGCGTGATGGCGCGGAAGATGCGGCGCAGCGAGCGGATGAAGCCCCGGAGGATCGGGGGATCCACCTGCACGGTCTCGTCCACCGGGGCGGGCGAATGCGAGTGCGACCCTGCTCCGGGGTAGGCCACGACGTGCTCGTCCACCCACTCGAGCGATGGGTCGTCGGCGCGCCGCCGCAGGCCGTCTCCCTCGGCATCGTGCGACGAGAAGGCCACCCACCGGGGCGCGAGGTCACCGTCCCCATCCGGGGCGAGGTACAGGATGATGTTCTCCCAGTCGGCCTCGTGATCGTTGATGCCGTGGAATGACGACCGCCAGTCATTCATGGGGTAGAAGAACCAGTACTGCAGGATGGTCCACCCGGCCTCCCGCATGACGCGCCCGTAGTACGGGCTTCCCGCGTCGGCGATCTGCTCGCGGTAGGTGATCTCGCCGGCAGCCACCGCGCCCCGGGGCACGCGGCCGCGGAACAGCAGCGTCAGGCGGAAGAGGGCGTCGAAGATGCGGCTGGTGATGCCCACCTGCGAGAACCTGTTGCCGCCCGGCATGCGCGGGCCGTGGCCCGATGCCTTCCACTCGTGGAACTGGCGTCGCGTCAGCGGCGTCTCGACGTACAGCAGGTGCAGGGTGTCGGCGTGGCGCTCGCGGGCGATCCGGGCCAGCATGTCCAGGTCGAGTTCGCCGGCGTTGGCCAGCTTGATGTCGGCGCCGTCGGCCCCCCGGTGCCAGAGCGAGCATGCGCGCACGTACGCATCGGTGTCGGCGGGCAGGAACAGCTCGACCCGGTTGAACCTCAGGACCGGTTCGAACCGGCGAAGGAGATCGAGGTCGTCCACGCGCGGATCCTACGCCCCGCGTGTTTGCCACCATGCGGCGCACCCGAGCGAAGGAGGCGGCCGTGGCCGACCATATGTTCTTCCCCACCACGGGCTTCGAGTTCGCCACCCTCATCGCGCTGGGGGCAGCGTCGTATGGCGTGGCCGAGGCCGGCGAGGTGGCGGCCACGGCGTCGCGCATCACCGATGCCGACGCCGATTCGTGGTTCGACCAGTGGATGGTCACGGGCGAGGCCTGCCGGGACGCCGCGGAGCAGGCTGAGGCGGCGGGGCACGTGGCGAGCGCCCGGGGCCTGTACCTGCGGGCGTCGTTCTATATGGGCACGGCGTTCTTCTACGTGCTCGCCACCCGGGACCCGTCGCGGTCGCTGCCCACCTGGCGTCGCCACAGGGACGCCGTCGACCGGGCGTTCGCCCTGTGGCCCACGCCCGTGGAGGCCGTGTCCATCCCGTATGAGGACACCGCGCTGCAGGGCTACTTCCTGTCGGGCGGTGACGGCCCGCGCCCGCTGGTGATCTGCGTGAATGGCAGCGACGGCACGGTGACCGACATGCTCACGGCCGCCCCGCTCGACGCCGTGGAGCGCGGATACCACGCGCTCATCTTCGACGGACCCGGCCAGGGGCAGGCGCTGTATGAGCAGGGGCTGTTCTTCCGCCACGACTGGGAGGCCGTGATCACCCCGGTCGTCGACTGGGCCTCGGCACGGGACGATGTGGACGCCGCGCGCATCGCGCTGCAGGGGTGGAGCCAGGCCGGGTACTGGGTGCCGCGTGCCGGGGCCTTCGAGCACCGCCTCGCGGCCCTCATGGTCGACCCCGGCGTGGTGCGGGTGGGCGACTCCTGGACCCGCCACCTGCCCCCGCCCATGCTCACGATGCTTGATGACGGCGACCTGCAGGAGTTCGACGCCTACATGGCGGAGGGCATGAAGCAGGACCCGGGGCTGGCACTGGAGGCTGCGAAGCGCCTTGAGCCCTACGGCACCGATTCGCTCGCGAAGGTGCTGCTCGAGTTGCGCGCATGGGATCTGACCGATGTGGCGGGGCAGATCCAGGCGCCCATCCTCATCACCAGCCCCGACGACGAGCAGTTCTGGCCGGGGCAGTCGCAGGAACTGCATGACCTGTGCACCGGTGCCCGGTCGCGCACGGTGGTGCGGTTCACGCGGGAGGAGGGCGCCAACTGGCACTGCGAGCCGATGGCCCCGCGCCTCCGCGGCCAGCGCATGTTCGACTGGCTCGACGCGGTGCTGGCCGCCTAGGCGTCATCCCCGCGGTGGGTGCCGTCCTCGGCCGGCGTCTCCCGCGGGTCGTGGCCCAGCCACAGGGCCTCGAATCCGTGCACCAGCCACGCCCACAGCACCACGAGCGACGTGCCCAGTGCGATAGGCACGAAGATGTGCTCCCACGCGGTGGGGTCGGTCATCCCCACCATGATCACGGCGGTGGCCACCCCCGGCGGGTGCAGGCACCGGGTGAGCGACATCAGCACCAGCGACATGCCGACCGCGGCACCCATCACCAGCCAGAGGTGATTCTCGCCCAGCGCCACCACTGCCAGCCAGCCGGCCGTCGCCGACACCGTCTGGCCGCCGATGGCGTTCCAGGTGCGCGCGATGGTGAGGTTGGGCTGGATAAACAGCAGCGCGGCGGTGGCGGCCATGCTGGGCACCGCGAGGGGAATCCCCTCGGGTACCGCCCACTCGTTCAGCGCCGTCAGGCCGCCGACCGCGATGACGCAGGCGATGACCTCGAACAGGGTGATGCTGGGCCCGAACATGCGGCGGCGCACCAGGATGTCCGCCAGCCAGTCATTTGTGCCACGCCCGAGGTCGCGTGCCCTCACGGCCCCCCTATGGGATCAGGAAGAACTGCCGGAACAGCATGCCCCATGTGGTGGCCTGATCTCCACCCAGCCGATACGCGCCCGGCCCATTCATGAGGATGCGCAGGTTCACCGAACCCGACTGCGCGCGCGCCCACTGGCAGGCCATGGGTGAGTCCACCGGCTGGCGGATGACCTGCGGGCTGCCCGGATCCACCGGCGTGATGAGGACGTCCGCGCGCCGGGCGACGAAGTTGTCCTGCCGCGCGCGCGCCGACACCAGGGCGCGCCCGTAGGCGGGGAAGCTGGTGCGGCTGACCCACGGGAGGACGGTGCACGATGAGGCGACCGGTGCGCACGCGGGCACCCCGGGAACGGTGGGGCCTCCCGGGACCCCCGGCGTGGAGCAGGGCTCGCCGGGCGGCGGGCCGTCGCCGCGCGTGGTGGTGAACATGAAGTGCACGTAGGTGAGTGGGTTGCGGTTGCTCCGCACGGCGCGGAGGAAGCTCACGACACCGGTGGGCACATCGCGCCACTCCGCGGCAGTGAAGCCGGTCAGCCCGGCGCTGCGCGAGTAGTGGTACATCTGGATCCATACGCCGCCGCCCAGCGTCATTGCCGCGACCGCGTCCCGGTAGTTCCGCCGGATCGGCTTGCCGTTGCGGCCGAGCACGCGGTTCGGCCCGAGTCCCGCGGCGATCGAGGTCGCCGGTCCCGGGGCCAGCGCGAAGTGCACGCGGCTGGCGTACGAGCCACCCCAGCGCGTGGACTGGCGCGACAGGCTCACCATGGCCTCGCGAAGGCGCTGGCCCACGTCGCTCACCTGCCCGTTCCGGCCCCCGTAGCGCGAGTCGATTTCGTCCACGGTCACGCGATGCGCCGTGCAGGTGCTGACGCCGGCCGGGGTGGTGCACGTGCGGTTGATCGCGTTGCGGAGCATCGCGGCCATCCCGGCGCTGCTCTCCCGTGCCAGCGCGGCGCCGTTCACCTTCACCATGCGCTGGTCGTTGCCCGCGCCAAGCCGGGCGCCCGGCCCGGAGGTGGAGGGCTCGAGCCGGAAGATCCACGGCAGCATCTGCATGGTGGACGAGCCGCCGAGGATGCGCCGCACGCCGTCGTCGGTCTCGTAGAGCAGGGACATGCGCCGGAACACCCGCGCAGAGGCGCGCGCGGGAAGTTCGCCGGGGGCATCCACCAGCACCTCGGCCACTCCCCATGACAGGCGGGCGTTTGCATCCGCTGCGGCCTGGGTCGCGCCCAGTGCGCTGGACGCGCCGGTGGCGAGCGCGGCACACGCAAGTGCGGAGACGATGCTGTGGTGCCTTCTCATGAGGAGACTCCCGAGAGGTCTGGGCAGGAGGGTGGTGCGATGCCGCCCACAGCGGCGTGCGGAAACCTCACCCCGGCGGGTGGTGTGCATCCCGCCCCTGCGACCTGCGCTCCGGGGGTGATCCAGAACGCGTGAGGCCACCTTACGCCTGCCTCTGGCTCCATCGTGAAGGAGCGGTCCGGCAGCACCGCTACCCTGACCACCCCCCCGATCCGACGCACAGGAGCCCGAATGCGCCGCACGTCCATACGGTCAGCCACGATTGCCGCCGGGGTTGGCCTGGCTGCCGCCGTTGCCCCCGCCCTCGCTGCGGCTCAGGTCACCGAGGTGCCGTGCCGCGGCAACGAGGCCATCTGCACGGCAAACGTGTCCCTCAAGGGCGGTGCCTCCAACAAGCCCGTCATGCTCATGCTTCCGGGTACCGACCTGAAGATCCGCGCGGTCAATGGCGTGCCCTCGAGCCTGCAGGGGGCGTTCCTCCGCAGCAAGGGCACCTACTCCCTCGGTGGCTCGGCGTACTCGTTCACCTTCAGCGCCGTGGGTTCGATCGACTCCGGCTACATGTCGATGACCTTCACCAACCCGCAGCGCCCTCAGGGGCGCGTGCCGCGGGCCGTCACGTGCCTCGGTGGCGAGCGGGTGTGCACGGCGCATATCAGCCTGCGTGGTGGCGCCGATGACAAGCGCATCCAGGTGAAGCTGCCCGGCACCAACCTGAAGCTGGCTGCCCGCGTGCCCACGCCGCCCGCCACCCGCAAGCTGTTCTCGGTGTCCGGCGGCGACTACTCGCTGGGCGGGTCGGTGTACACGTTCACGCTCGACACCGATCGCTCATTCGGCAAGGGCGCATGGCTGGCACTGACCTTCCGTGATCCCGCACGGTGACCGCTTGGCATCAGGTGACTCGCGCCTGCCCGTGATCCCGGTCCCGGCTGGGGGGCATGGCTGACGCAGCCGTCGGGGCGCTCGTTGCCCTTCATCGCGGCCTCGACCGCCTGGGGCCGGGTGATGACGCGTTCTCGCATACGGTGCTCGATGGCCTTGAGGGGCTGCCGCCGCATCCGGACATCGCCGACCTGGGCTGCGGGTCCGGGGCCGGCGCATTGCTCCTGGCCCGCCGCTTCCACCGACCCGTCATCGCCGTGGATGACCAGCAGGCATTCCTCGACGACATGATGGCGCGTGCTGCGGGCATGGGCTGTGGGTCACTCATCGAACCGCGGTGCGCGGACATCGCTGCGCCGGGGATCGCTCCGGCATCGCTCGACCTCGTGTGGTCGGAGGGTGCGGCCTACGCAATCGGGTTCGCCCGTGCGCTCGGGGCATGGCGGCCACTGTTGCGGTCGGGTGGCTACGCGGTGGTGTCGGAGCTCACGTGGTTCACCAACGCTCCCCCTGCTGAGCCCCGCGCGTACTGGGCCGACGGGTATCCCGACATGGGGGATGAGGCGGTCAATCGTGCCCGCGCGGAGGCCGCGGGCTTCGTGGTGCGCCACGTGCGCCGCCTGCCCGCCGTGGCATGGCAGCGGAACTATTCGGACCCGCTGGGCCGTCGCCTGGATGCGGCAGCCGGCGATCCTGCGTATGCACCGATCATCGACGAGTGCCGGCGCGAAGCGGATCTGCAGCGGCGATCCGGGCAGTCGTTCGGCTACGCCTTCTATGTCCTCCAGGCGCCCTAGCCGGGGCCGAGCCCGGTGCACGTGGTGGTGAGCCGTTCGGGGTCGGCCTCCACGCAGGCTGCGGTGAGTGCCGCCACCACGGTCTCCTCGGAGGGGTCGGCGCCGCCCGGTTGGGCAGCGCGATAGGCGCCGGACCACTCATCGCGTCCCGGGCATGCGGCGAGCGAGTCGGCGGCGGGGTCGAGTGTGGGGGCCTTCGATTCGCGAGCGGTGATGTACGCCTGCACCGCCTGGGCGCACGGGTCCGAAGCCACGGCCGTGGTGCCCATCGTGCCACTGCCACCGCAACCGGCGACAAGCCCCGCCGTGACCATGATCGCGGCGGTGGCAAGCATGCCCAGTGCGCGCATGGGGTGAGGGTACTGGTGTCCCCGTATGCCCGTCCAGCGCCGGTTTCGCGGGATCGTCCGGGTGTATTGGTTGCGGGCGATACAGTCCGAATCGTGGCATCAGCGGGGTGGGGGAGACACGACGTGGGTGTCCGGCATGTCCTGCCGGCCGTCGTCGCGTCCGCGGTGATGTCCTGCATGGCGGTTCCGGCCGCTCACGCGGCACCATCCCCGGGCGGCGTGGGCGGTTGGGACCAGGCGTACAGGTATTCGGCAGGTGGGGGCATGCGCACCTGCGTGCTCACGCGCGGAGCCCGGTGCGTGGGGGCCCGTCTGCGCGGGCGGGTCGTGCACCACGGCAACCTCGCCGGGTCCATCCTCCGCCACGCCGACCTTCGCCATGCGGATCTGCGGGGCGCGAACCTCCGTGGCGCCGACTTGCGGGGGGCGAACCTCCGTGGCGCCGATCTG
>Ga0255757_10002024_pt1 | contig 19372 bp, 21 predicted proteins | sample 071ome_27_FD_179957 | JGI IMG/M metagenome (GOLD analysis project Ga0255757, IMG submission 179957) | Coastal salt marsh microbial communities from the Groves Creek Marsh, Skidaway Island, Georgia - 071409AT metaG (version 2) | ecosystem: Environmental > Aquatic > Marine > Intertidal zone >...
TTTTTTTCTCAATACTTGATGCAAATCCTCCAATACTTCCGTCTGATTTGACAACTCGATGACATGGCACATGAGGAGCAAAAGGATTCTTGTTCATTGCATTTCCAACCGCTCTAGAGGCTCTAGGATTACCTGTAAGAATAGCCAGGTTCTTATAAGTAATTACCCTACCCGCAGGCACATTGATTTGTAAAGTTTTGTAACAGGTATCTTGAAATTTAGTGATATGCATAAATCTAATAATTAGGATTTTTGACTATCCAGCCGCTATTAAGTTTTAGAAAATCGACTGCTTGAGAAATTTGTATCCACTCTTGAATCTCACCACCACCAAACAAGGCCAAAAGCGCTCCAGTTTCTTTTGGAAGCTTTATTTTCATCTCAGCAAAAATTTCACAGCTGTAGAGTTTTTCACTGAGCTCAACGCATGATATTTTTTCAAAATTTCTTATATCAACAGTCATATCCTGTGTGAATCCTGCTGCAAATATTCCTGCACCTGCAGAAAAAGATTTTTTTGCATAGGGAAGGGCTGACTTTGTAAATGCCTCCTCCATTTCACTCTCAGAGGGCTCACTTGAAAAACAACCAGCAAGTAAAAAAAACATAATTCCTAGAAAAGCGTATTTCATGTGTTTAATTATCGATTCCCCATTTAATTTTCAACCAAAGACGGTCATAGATATAATGAATAGTGGTCCAGATAATTATGTCAATCAAAGCTAAATGAATAGCAAGCATTTCTTAAATATATTTCTCCATTTCAGTATCAAACTTGCCTTGTGCCTGAAGTAAAAAATCACAAACTTCTCTGACTGCCCCATTGCCTCCAGATTTTTTTGTAACAATCGTTGACATACTCTTCACTATTTCATGCGCATTCGCAGGTGCAATTGGAAGCCCGACCTGATTCATTACTGGCAGGTCTATGATATCATCCCCCATATATGCAACTTCATTGGGGTTAAGTTTCAACTTCTGTAGAAGTTCGACATAAGCTTTTGTTTTATCTTGTTGACCTTGATAATAATGCTTTATGCCTAGATTCTTCATTCGGTACTTCACATTCCCAGATTCTCTTGCCGTAATGACTGCAGGCTCGATATTGTTTTCAAGAATCATTTTAATTCCATGACCATCTAGAGAGTGAAAACGCTTAAATTCCATACCTTCGTCAGAAAAATAGAGACCACCATCAGTTAGAACTCCATCAACATCAAAGATGATTAATTTTATTTGTTTGGCACTTGTGAGAGCTCTTTTAGATAAGTTCATTAATTCTATTCCAATTAAAACCTGAGCCAGGATCAGTTTTTCTACCTGGTGCAATATCGCTATGACCGACAACAGCTTCTATAGCGTATGAAGATTTTAACACTTTAATAATCTCACTCAGTATTTCATATTGTCTATCCTCAAATTCATCTGTATCCGTGCCCTCAAGCTCAATTCCTATTGAAAAGTTATTACAATCTGACTCACCTTTATAACTCGACTCACCAGCATGCCAAGCTCTTTTATCAAAGGGTACAAACTGAACAACATCTCCAGAACGTTTAATCAGTAGATGGGCAGAAACCTCAAGCCCACTAATTTCATCGAAATAGGGATCTTGAGAGATGTCGAGTTTATTGGTAAAAAAATCCTCTATGAAATGGTTGCCATAGATTCCAGGAGGCAGTGAGATTGAGTGAACTACAATCAAACTGATATTGTCGCTTGATCGATTATTAAAATTTCTTGATGGAACTCTATTAGCGAAAGATAGCCAATGATTATTAATCATCTAGTTTATTCTGTTGAAGTATCTACCACGTAATAATAATCTCGGTTGGTCTGGATTGTCAACGAATGAGGCTCTTTTGTGCAGAACATTATTTGTTAGGATGCCTTCATTTCGATTAAACCGATGAGAAAATTTAATATCATCTATATCCTCAAGGAGTTTATCGAGCGCTTCAACAGCTTGTGAGATTTCCAGAGAATCATGAAATTGAATATTCTTCTTCCTTTGGGTGTATCTCATATACAAGGCATTTGAAGTACGGTCATTAAAAAAAATAGGCCCTGTTGATTCAGGTCTTAGAGTTTTGTCGTTAACTATATTCGCTGGGATAGTCATTGCTCTAGGATGACACAAAGCCTCAATGATGTCTTTGGATTCTTCATAAAGCTTAATGTAAATGAGCTCATGGTCAACCCAAGAGGTCTCACCACCAGAAAGTGATGGGTTGACACAGAAAAGGGTGAAAGAACGAACTCGATTTTCTTCCTCATTGTAGTATCCATCGGTATGCCAACCAAGCTCCCTGTCAGTGTAGGGAATAAATTCTGATTGATCTGTTCTTTTAGAAACAGTTATTGATGCCAACCCATTGGTTTTTACATACAAATGTTTATCATAGTCAATGAGCCCAAGTTGACTGTTAATTTTGTTAATCACTGAAGCATAGTCACTTTGCTCTTTGATTTTAATTAGACAAAAACTTGATTCACCACAGGTTTTTCTAATTTTCTCAAATTCTGTCGATGAAAGTTTTAGTGGATCTTCTATCTCGACAAGATAATTATCTAATCTTGTCGAGAAGTTTGAAAGCTTTGTATCTCTCCAGCATTCAAAAAGTGCTGTATCTTCAAAAGGTTTAGCCACTTATTCTTTTGTTAATAACCCACTGTTGAAGGATTGATAAGATGTTGTTGGCAACCCAGTAAAGAACCAAACCTGAAGGGAACCATAAGAAAAATACTCCAAAAACATAAGGCAAGGCCATCATTATTTTTGCCTGTGTAGGGTCTGTTGGTGGAGGGTTAAGTTTTTGCTGGACAATCATAGAAATTACCATGATGATTGGCAAAATGAAGAATTGATCCATATCAGCCAGGTCATTAAGATATAGGAATGGCGTTTGTCTTAGTTCAACCATTTCTAGTAAGACCCAGTAAAGAGATATAAATACAGGGATTTGAACTAAAATTGGCAGACAGCCTGCTGCAGGGTTAACCTTTTCTTTTCGATATAGCTCCATTGTTTTTTGACCAAACTTTTGCTTATCATCACCATAGGTTTCTTTAAGTTGATTTATTCTAGGGGCAAGTAATTTCATGGCGGCCATATTTTTATATGACTTCTCACTGAGTTTGTAGAAGACCAACTTAATTAGAATAGTAAAGATAATAATGGTCCATCCCCAGCTATTTACATATTTATTAATCCAGTGCATCAATTCAGCCATAGGTTTAGCAACAATATACAACCAGCTATAGTCAACTGTATGGTCCAACCCTGGAGCAGCATCATCAATAACTTCTTGAAGTTTAGGGCCGACAAACAAGCTATTGCCTGGGATATTTACAGTCTGCCCTGGCGCAATGGACTGAGGCGGGTTTACTGCTTGCATCATGTATAAGTCGTCATAGACTTTAGATGAATATTTATGCGAACTTTCACGATTAGGAATCCATGCACTCAAGAAATAATGTTCAACCATTCCGATCCACCCGCCTTTTGATGTCGCATCATTATCATCTGAAAATTCATCAAAGTCATATTTATGATAAATATCTTCATCGTCAAATCTTGCACCACCAGTGAAAGTCGGCATCATCAATGAACCTTGATCAAAAGCATTTCTTGCAAGTTGGACATAGCTAGTAGCATTAATCGGAGAATTTGATTTATTAGTAATTTCATAATCAACTTCTACTAAGTAACTATTTTTTTTAAATCTGAAATTTTTAGTAACTTTTGCCGATTCTGATTCCCAGAAGAGAGGAACTATTAAACTCTCACCTGTGAGGCTGAACGAGTCAGATGTTGAAGTGAAATTATCATGATGGGTTGGTAAAATTTTGTCAGGAATGAGCCCACTTCTTGCAATATTTCTATTCCCAAAGTCATTTTTAAGAAGTCTAAATTTTTGATCGCTGCCAAGAGTTAAAGGATAATCCTTAAGTAAAGTTTGAGTAACTGAACCACCCTTCTTGTCAATTTCAACCGACAATAAATCTGTTTCAACTTTTATTATTCCCGCACTAGAAGACTTAGTATCGTTCGGCAATTCCGAAGATTGTGTTTGAGGGAGATCTTTATTTACGCTTGGGACAGAATTTGATAGAACTGTTTTAGTTACTACATTACCTTTTGAATCAACAGTTTGCTGAAGCTCCCATTTATCCCAAAGAAGGAAAACAGTTAGAAATATAGCTACAACGAGAAATAGTTTTTGATTGTCCATAGTTTTATTTATTTTTTATTTTTTCCAGGAACAGGATCATATCCGCCTTCATTCCATGGGTGACATTTCGAAATTCTTTTGAATCCAAGATTCAAGCCTTTAAAAATTCCATGCAATTTTACAGCTTCATAAGTATAAGCGGAACACGTTGGTAAAAAACGACAGTTTGAACCAATTAATGGAGAAATTAATACTTGATAAGTTTTGATAAGAAACATGATGATATATTTCATAACTATATAATCTTGTTGAGCATCTCGCAGAATTCTTTTGATAAAGTTTTACTAGTTACATTTCGATGCACTTTGTTAGCCATGACTACTAGATTTTTTTTGGCGATTAAATGTTGAAATTGTCGAAAATTTTCTCGAGCGATTCGTTTTATTCGATTTCTATCTACAGCGCGAGGATTATTTTTCTTAGATATAGCTAAACCAAGTTTGGCAATGTGGTTTAAATCTCTTGAAATTACTATTTTCCAAAATTTGCCATTTAGATATTTTGCATTGGAAAAAACCTCCTTAAATTCAGAAGGTTTAATTAATCGATTGGAGCGACTGAATTTTTGGTTCAAAACCAAATAGCGGAGAATTTATGCAGCTAATCTCTTACGTCCTTTGGCTCTGCGCGCATTGATTACAGCCCTACCTGAGCGTGTTTTCATTCTTGCTCTAAAACCATGAGTTCTCTTGCGTTTTAGTACACTTGGTTGAAATGTTCTTTTCATAATCTCTTATCTTGCCAGAAAAGCAGGCAATTTTACCATATACTCCATTTAAAAGTATTGCCTAATACAAACTTATAAATTAAATTCAAAAAAAATTAAAGTCTGTATATAATCAAAAAAAAGGTTTTTCCACGATTATTTCTTAATTTGCTTGAAAATCAATTAAAAGTCCTTAAATATCTACATAATGGATATTGCAAACTCAAAAGGCATAGCTACCAAGCTTCCTTAGATAACTCTTTTCTTCTTACTACAGGGGTTGATTATGACAAATAGCATTCTTGATGTATTAACTTATATGTTTGATTACATTTTTGAAAGTGCAGATTATGGCTCTTCTTCTAGTGAGATTGATGATGCAAGTCTAAAGGCGCATTTATCTGAAGCAGGTTTCGATAATGCTAGAATTGATAAAGCCTTACTCTGGTTGGAGAATATTGCTGCTGTTCAGGACGGTAAAACAAGTCCAATCAGTGCTTCTATAAATGGCGGTATTAGAATTTACACTGATGAAGAAAAGTCAAAGTTAGATGCTAAGGCTAGAGGTTTTCTATTATTCTTGGAAAACATGGGTCAATTAAATGCAACTCAGCGTGAGACCATAATTGAACAGGTCTTGTCCTTGGGCGATTCAAATATTTCTTTAGATGATCTTAAATGGGTTGTAATGATGGTCTTAGGAAATTCACAAGATGAACTTTCTGAAACAGAATGGCTAGAGTCTGTAGTGTTTTTGGATGAAAATCCAACGCTTCAGTAATGTCAAGCAACCTGGTAATAGTCGAGTCACCTGCAAAAGCCAAAACAATCGAAAAGTTCTTAGGCGGTGATTATGTCGTTAAATCAAGTATTGGGCATATTCGAGATATGCCAAAAAAGGGCATGGGAATTAGTATTGAGAATAATTTCCAACCTACCTATGAAGTTTCTTCAGACAAGAAGAAGGTCGTTAGTGAATTAAAAAAAGCGGTCAAAAACTCCCAAACCGTATATCTTGCAACTGATGAGGACAGGGAAGGAGAAGCTATTGCCTGGCATTTGATTGAATCATTAAACTTGTCAAACGATACACCTCGTATTGTTTTTAATGAAATCACCAAAAAAGCGATTACAGAGGCAATCAAATCACCTAGGACGGTTGATTTTAATTTAGTAAATGCTCAACAGGCTAGAAGAATAATAGATCGAATTGTTGGATTTGAGATTTCCCCTATTCTATGGAGAAAAGTTTCAGGCGCTAGATCAGCTGGAAGAGTTCAATCTCCCGTTGTTCGTCTTGTTGTCGAGAGAGAACGTGAGATTAATGCGCATAATCCAAAAATTACATTTAAATCAACAGCAATCTTAAATGATGTTGTAAACAACGAATTAGAAGTAAAGTTAGAGCAAGATTTCTTAAATAAGGATGATGCTATTAACTTTGCCAACCTACTCAAGGATGCAAATCTGATAGTAAGTTCTGTAACCCAAAAACCCAGTAAAAGATCGCCAAAGCCACCTTTTATCACTTCTACACTGCAACAAGAGGCCTCGCAAAGACTTGGTTTTTCGGTGAAGCAAACTATGAGCATTGCCCAAAATTTATACCGAGATGGTGCAATTACATATATGAGAACTGACTCTTTCCATTTGTCAGACGAAGCAATTGCGGCAGCTTCGAGCGAAATCTCCAAAAAATTTGGAAAGGACTCTTTGAACATTCGGCATTATAAAACCTCTGACAAGTCAGCACAGGAGGCTCATGAAGCAATAAGACCTACCGATCTTACTAAGTCTCAGATAGTTGGTTTGGATGACTCCTCGGCAAAATTATATGATCTAATTTATAGAAGAACTTTGGCATCACAGATGACTGATGCTGAACTGGAGAGAACGATTATTAATGTTAAGATTTCAAATTCAGAGCATTTCTTTTCTGCAGAAGGCGAGGTTTTAATTAAGAAAGGTTTTCTTCAAGTCTATGGTGGCATGACTGATGATAAGTTACTTCCAAAATTGACTAAAGGAGATAAACTGAGTCTAATTTCTTTTCTATCAAGAGAAACTTTCTCAAGAGCAAAAGCCAGATATACAGAAGCATCACTTGTAAAAACTATTGAGAAAATGGGCATTGGGAGACCGTCTACATTTGCAACCATGGTTTCAACTGTCCAAGAACGTGGTTACGTATCTAAAGAAACTAGGCCTGGAATTATCAGAGACTATGATCAAGTTGAAATTACTAATAATGAGGTTATTGAAACTAGAAAATCTGAGTCAACTGGTGCTGAAAAAAATAAACTATTCCCGACCAATACGGCCTATTTATTGACTGACTTTTTGGTCAAAAACTTTAATAATATTATCGATTATCAGTTCACTGCGAACCTTGAAGATGAGTTTGATATGATTGCTAAGGAGGATGCGAATTGGCAATCCATCGTCGGTAATTTTTATGATCCCTTTCATCAGCAAATTGAAGTAGCCAAAGAGGTTTCTAGAGAAGAGACACATGGTTATCGTGAATTAGGAATAGATCCAAAGTCTGGAAAGACAGTATCAGTTCGACATGGTAGGTATGGGGCATTTGCCCAAATTGGAGATAAAGATAGTGAGGAATCTCCCACATTCGCCTCTTTAAAACGGGGACAGGATATTGAAACGATTTCTTTAGATGAGGCCTTAGACTTATTTAACCTTCCAAGAACACTCGGTCAAACTGAGGATGGATTAACGATCAAAACAAACTACGGTAGGTTTGGTCCATACATTCAATATGGAAAAAAATACGTATCACTAAAAGACGATACACCAGAAGATGTTCAATTAGAAAGAGCATTGGAGCTTATTGCAGAAAAAGAGAAGCTAGATGCAGAAAGAGTTATTAAAACATTTCCAGATTCGGATATTCAGATATTGAATGGAAGATTTGGGCCATATATCTGGAATGGAAAAAAACGCGGAAAAGGTCAGAAGAATATTACTATTAAAAAATTCTTTGAGGATAAAGACCCTTCAACACTTACCTTGACCGAATGTGAAAAGGCTATTTCTGGCAAACTAACGAGCAAATCTAAAAAGACCAAGAAAAAGAAATAACCCTGATCTAAACACCTCATAATAAATAACGTATAAGATAAACTGACCTGATGTTATTACTTAGTGAAATTATGATTGCTCATACAGATCTGGAATCTTTTGAAGATTTGGTGGCAGTGGTTAAAAAAGTGTCCAAAACCTCTAATGAGCGTTTTTTCAAGATGGACGTTAAACCTGATTATCAAGACACTCCAGACAACTGGGAGGACAGAATAGAAGCAGCATTCTACTAGTAGACTATGGGATTTAAATATTTAAACAAAGGACAAGATATCTTTGATGGCGATGATGCAGAAGATGTTTATGCAAATGAAGAGCAACTTAAGGCAAAACTAGAATACTTTGAGGCGGAACTAAAAAAGTTAAATGACACTCAAAAGAATGAAGAAAAAATCAAGATTCATTTAGAGATTGGTCGAATTCAAGTGGAGTTATACAAAGGCGCTGAAGCCTGGAAACATGGCTTCACTGCATTTGAGATTTCTCAAGAGCTCCAGAATTGGGAACTTGCAGTTGAAGCTTGTGATGTGATGTTCTTGTCTGAGGGTCCGGAATCTCTCAAAGCTCTGGGTCATGCAATATGGTTAGGAGTTACTTTTCCGATTGATCCAGAGATCACAGTTGCAATGTTGCAACATTTGATTGAAGAATCTCCTGAGGAGGCAGATACACGTGCTATCGCGGCGGCGGCGGCGCACTACATTACCTCTGTAAGATGCGGACCTGATGATGATTTGACTTTTTTCACTGAACAAATGCTAACAAGCGTTGCCGATAAGCATTCTCACATAACGGACCAATCTACATTTGATGTCTGGAGAAAAACCCTAAAGCTTGACGACCCCGACTCATTCTTCCCTAAATTATCTGGAGCGATTGATCAATTAGTAGGGGATAATTGGTGGATTGATAGGGACAAGATAAGGAATAGCATTCCTGAAAGTGCTTAATGAAGATTAAAATTTGTGGTCTAACCGATCCTGAAAATTCAAAACAAATTGCCTCACTAGATATCCATGCAATAGGCTTGGTTTTCTTTAACGAATCTCCAAGAGCTGTTTCAATTGAGCAGGCCAATGAGATTATTCAAGAGCTTCCGCCCTTTATTAACAAAGTTGGTTTATTTGTTAATGCAAGTTCTAATTTCGTTGATCAAGTATTAAATTCTGTCAATATAGATACCATTCAATTTCATGGAGACGAAAGTTCAAGTGATTGTTCTCAGTTCCAGATGCCTTTTATCAAGGCAATTAGAATGAGAGAAGGCACTAATTTATTAAAACAGGCAGAAGAATTTTCTAGTGCAGCAGGTCTTCTTTTGGATTCATTTGAGGAAGATTCTTATGGAGGAACTGGCAAGTCATTTGACTGGAATCTCATAAAGAATAATCTTGATCTTCCAATTATCCTGGCTGGTGGACTGAACAAAGATAATGTCATATCTGCTATCGAAAAGACTCAACCTTATGCAATTGATATTAGCAGTGGAGTAGAAACTGAAAAAGGCATCAAGGATATTGGAAAAACTAAAGAAATCATTGAGATAGTCAAAAGCATATGAAGAATATATTTTTAATTTGTTTTCTTATATTTGGTATGAATTCTTCCTTTGCCGAAGAAGGGAAGGAAAAGCCAAATATTGAAATGTTCCAAGATTGGATTGTAAGTTGTAATCCTGACAACAAGCTTTGCATCGCAAACCAGACCATTAGGACAGATAAGGGACTACCTGTCGCATTAATAAATATTACTCATGTTGCCGGGAATACAGTTTTGGAGTTCGGACTTCCGTTGATGATGAATCTTCAAAAACCAATTAAAGTTGAGGTTGATGAGAATATGATCTCCACATATGGTTACAACACATGCTCACAAAGCGCATGTTTTGTGATTAGAAATAATGATGAAAAGTTGCTTGATAGTTTTAAATCCGGTAATAAAGCAACAGTTACTGCTGAAAGTATTGATAGAAAAAGATTCGACCTTACCTTCTCTCTAAAGGGCTTCACTGATACGATTAATAAGTTAGAAGGAAAGTAGAGCTACTTTTTCTTCTTCCAGTTTGCAATGACAGATTGTTTAGATCTGCTCAGACCCAGAGAGCCTTCGGGCACATCTTTAGTGATAGTTGATCCAGCCCCAATTACTGAATTTTTACCAATGTTAATTGGAGCAACTAATTCACAATTAGAACCAACAAAAGATCCATCACCAATATGGGTTGGGTGTTTATTAGTTCCATCATAATTACAGGTAATTACTCCAGCACCAATGTTGACATCATCTCCAATATTGCTATCTCCAATATAGCTTAGATGTGACACTTTAGAGCTTTCTCCAATCGATGATTTTTTCACCTCAACAAAATTTCCTATTTTTGCATTCTCACCAATCACTGTTTCTGGTCTGATTCTCGCAAAAGGACCAATACTTGAGCCAGCACCAATATTGGAGTTTTCAATCATTGTGTTAGGAAGAATTTGCACATTTGAATCAATAGAGCAATTATTAATTATGCAGTTTGGACCAATTTTTACATTACTCCCGAGAGTTACCTTGCCTGAAAAGATACAGTTAATATCAATTTCACAGTCTTGACCAAAAGATAATTCACCTCGACAATCGAAACGGGCTGCATCCCTTAAGAGCAGTCCATCACGCATGAATTGATCCGCTTGATTCAATTGATGGATTCTCTCAAGTTCTGATAACTGTTTTTTATCATTTACACCAGACACTTCATACTCCTCGGAGGTGGTTACAGACTTAATTTGTCTTCCGCTTTTTGAAACCATATCAACAATGTCAGTCAGATAAATTTCATTTTGAGCATTATTAGATTTAATCCGCGGGAGAAATTCTTTTAATAAGTCACTTCTAATAGACATAATACCTGTGTTTATTTCTTTGACTTTTTTTTGTTCTTCAGAGGCATCTTTTTCTTCCACAATTGATTCTATTTGACCATTCTTGTCTCTAATGATTCTGCCATAACCTTTTGGATTTTCGAGAATACAGGTTAGTATGGAGAAACCAGTTTCAATACTTTCATTTAATAAGAGTTTTAGGGTTCTAAGTGTAATTAGGGGAACATCTCCGTAAAGTATTAAAACCCTTGAGTGATCTTTAATATGCGGTATTACCTCTCTTACAGCATGACCTGTTCCAAGTTGTTGTTCTTGTAATATCCAATTGATATCTTCATCGTTAAAGAAAGACTTTACTTGATCGCCACCATGACCATATACCACATGAATTTTTTTCGAAATATTTTTAGCAGCTTCTAAGACATGCCCCAGAAGAGGGCTATCTCCCAAAACATGCAAGACTTTGGGTATGTTGGATTTCATTCTAGAACCTTTTCCAGCCGCTAGAATAATAGTTTCAATTTCTTGCATAAACAACCTCTTATATCAAGATTCATTTTAATGAATTAAACTTGTAATAAGTTGAAATGAAATAAAATTCAATTCATGTCACACCAATGTTTTCATTGCCAATTACCAGTTACTCAAAAGAACAGGGTAACAACTGATATCAATCACCAACAACAAGAATTTTGTTGTCATGGATGTGCCTCTGTTTGTAAAACAATTCATGAAGCAGGACTTTCCTCATTCTATAACTTTCAAGAAACCGGCCTGCTTCCAAAGATAGATTTAGAATTTTCATCCGAGATATACGACTCTGATGTATTTCAAAATTCATATCTAGAACAAAATGATAATGGTATCAAAAGCCTCACTTTAATAAGTGAGACAATCCACTGCGCTGCATGTGTCTGGCTTTTAGAAAAAGCAATTGGCTCTATGAAAGGTATTGAAAGTATAAGGGTCAGTTTGACTGATCAAAGAGTCAAGATTGTCTGGAATGATGAAATTATTCAATTATCGGCAATTGCTAAACGGATGGCTGATTTAGGTTACAACGCTATTCCTTACGAGAGAAATTTAATCGAGCATCGTGAGAGATTAAAAAATAAACAGATGTTGTATCGAATCGGATTTTCCGGCTTCACTATGATGAATTTATTGTGGATATCGATCGCATTATATACAGGCGCTGATGACGGAAAATATAAGGAATATTTTGAGTGGCTTGGATTATTATTGGCAACACCAACGCTATTCTATTCAGGCTTCCCATTTCTAAAGAATGCCTACTTAGGCCTGAAAAACCTTCAGTTAAACATGGACTTGCCAATTTCCATAGGCGCATTGACCACCTACCTATATTCTACTTTGGTTTTATTTGGTTTTGGTAATGGGGGCATCTACTTTGATACTGTTGTGAACTTTATTTTTGTCATATTAATTGGAAGATATTTTGAATCACTTGGAAAACGACAGGCAATCACTGCCTCTTCATCTTTGAAGCAGCTTCAACCAAAAATTGCTTTGGTAGAAAAACACAAAAAAGAGACTATCATGCCTATAAATGCGGTTAAAAGTGGTGAAATTGTAGTTATAAGGCCTGGAGAAATAATTCCAATTGATGGAGAAGTAATTTCTGGCACCACTGAAGTAGATGAGTCATTAATCAGTGGAGAATCAACATTGATCAACAAAACTCCTGGAGACAAAGTTCTTTCTGGAACAGTCAACATGAGTGGAAGCCTCAAAATAAAAGTTAGCAAATCAGTTAATGAATCAGCACTTAATCAAATTATTAACCTAGTTAATGATGCAGGAGTCCATAAAAGCAAAATCGTTTGTACGATAGATCGTTTCATTCCATACTTTGTTCTTTCTACTTTGGGACTTGCATTGCTGTCTTTTGTGTATTGGCTTCCCGAAGGTTTTGATACAAGTCTTATGATCGCAACAAGTGTATTAATCATCACTTGCCCCTGTGCTTTCGGGCTGGCAACTCCGGTGAGTTTATCAGTCGCCTCAGGCATAGCCTCTAAAAGAAAACTTCTAATTAAGAATACAGATGCATTTGAGGTTGCCAATCAAATAACTCATGTTATTTTTGATAAGACAGGAACTTTAACCAATGGAAGATTTCAGATTTCAAAAGTGGTAACTGGGCTTGATGAGAAATATTTTATTAACCTAATATCCTCATTAGAAAGTCTTTCAGAGCATTCTATTGCTAGTGCATTTCCAACTTCAAATAACTCAGAAAAACTACAAGTCGAATCTTTTAAATCTTCACCTGGAAGAGGAATCAGAGGCTTGGTTGAAGGTAATGAAATACGAGTTGGAACGTATGAATTTGTATCTGAAAACATAATCAATGAAGAGAACGAATACTTTCCAATTTCAGATGAAGATACGTCCACTATTTTATGGTGCTCAGACAATAAAAAAATTCTTGGATATATTCTTTTAGAGGATCAAATCAAATCAGACTCCAAGATATTAATTGATAGTTTGAAATCACAGGGGATGAATATTTCAATCTTAAGCGGAGATAAGTTAGGTGCTGTGAAAAATGTCGCAGACAAGTTAGGCATTAATAATTATTACGCTGAACTTATTCCAAGTCAAAAATTAGAACTTGTCAAAAAAATTCAAAAAACAGATAAGGTATTGATGGTTGGAGATGGCATCAATGATGCACCAGCATTAATTCAGTCTGATTTATCTATTGCTGTAGTTGGGGCTGCTGATATATCTGCGCAACAATCTGATATTGTCCTTATTGGCAAAGGTTTGAAATTTATTTCAAGATTGTTTACTATTTCACAATTTACTAAGAGAGTCATTAAGCAAAATATCTATTTTGCTTTCGGCTATAACTTCATTATGATCCCGCTGGCCATGATGGGAAAGATTACCCCACTTGTTGCTGCAATAGCTATGCCAATCAGTTCTATCATAGTCATTCTCAATGCCTTAAGAATCAAAAATAAAGGGTAATATCTTTTATATTTCAATGAATTAAGATATAATTGCGTCTTTTTTTCGAAATAAGATTATGCAAGCAGATATTCATCCAGCATACAATACAGTTAAAGTGGTTTGTTCTTGTGGCAATACATTTGAAACTAGATCTACTCTTGGCAAAGAAGAGCTTCATTTGGATGTATGCTCTAGCTGTCATCCTTTTTATACTGGAAAGCAAAAGATTGTAGACTCCGCAGGTCGTGTAGAGAAGTTCAAATCAAGATACAGCGGTTTCAAGAGATAACTTTCGCAAATTAATTAAAAGCCACTTTATGTGGCTTTTTTTATGTCATTTTTTTATAAACATTTATAATGGATGACTTATAAATTAAGGTCCTTATGTCATTCGATTACTTAAACGCTCTGCAAAAGAAACCAACGTCTAGAACTCCTGTTTGGATAATGAGACAAGCGGGCAGATATTTGCCGGAATATAGAGCGACAAGAAAGCGGGCTGGAGATTTTATGTCATTGTGCAAATCACCTGATTTTGCTTGCGAAGTGACACTCCAACCATTAGACCGTTTTGATTTAGATGCAGCAATACTCTTCTCAGATATTCTGACAATTCCTGACGCTATGGGACTTGGATTATATTTTTCTGAAGGAGAAGGTCCAAGATTTAAGAAAAAAATTAGCAATGCTATAGACATAACTAACCTTCCAAGACCTAATATTGGTGAAGAATTGTCATATGTAAATGATGCAGTATCTCAAATTAAAAAAGCATTGAATGGAAGAGTGCCCTTAATTGGGTTCACAGGCAGTCCATGGACACTTGCTACCTATATGGTAGAAGGCGGTTCTAGTAAAAATTTCTCAATGGTCAAAGGTTTGATGTATGAAGATCCAAAGCACATGCATCTACTTCTAGATAAATTGGCTGATAGCGTGATTGATTATTTAGACGGACAGGTTCAAGCAGGCGCCGAAAGTTTGATGGTTTTTGATACTTGGGGCGGTTTATTGAATACCGAGAGTTACGAGAATTTTTCACTCAGATACATGCAAAAAATCGTTGAGGGTATTAAGTCAAAACACCAAGACTCTGTGCCTATTACATTGTTCACCAAAGGAGGTGGAATGTGGGTTGAGAAAATTGCAGCTACTGGTTGCGATGCAATCGGCCTTGACTGGACTATAGAGTTGGGCGATGCTCAAAATAGGGTTGGATCAAAAGTGGCACTTCAAGGAAATTTAGACCCTTGTGTCTTGTATGCATCCCCTGACAGAATAAGAGAAGAGGCGCATAAAGTGTTGTCACAATTTACAGGAAATACAGGACATGTTTTTAATCTTGGCCATGGAATTTCTCCAGATGTAGATCCAGAGCATTTGAAGGTTCTCATTGATTGTGTGCATGAATTCAGGGGCAAGACTAGTGTCTAAGATATCTTCTGTTTTTCAGGATTTGAAGGATAAGAATCAGAAAGCTTTTATTCCATTTATTACTGCAGGTGATGGAGGAATGGAGTTGACATTGGAATTGATGCATCAGTTAGTTGACGATGGTGCTTCAATTATCGAACTGGGAGTTCCATTTTCTGATCCGATGGCCGATGGCCCTGTGATTGCAAAATCACATGAGAGATCAGTTGCTAGAGGTTATGGACTGGCAAATGTATTAGAGTTAGTTTCCAAGTTTAGAGAAACGAATGATACTACTCCCATTGTGCTGATGGGTTATCTGAATCCTATTGAAATGTTTGGATATGAAGATTTTGCAAATGCAGCAAGATCTGCAGGAGTTGATGGTGTCCTAGTTGTTGATATGCCACCTGAAGAGTCGCAAGAGTTAAAGCGAATTCTTTCAAATTCTGAAATTGATTTTATTTTTCTTGTTGCTCCAACAACAACTGATGAACGCCTCAAGTTTTTATCTCAAGTCGCCTCAGGATTTATCTATTTTGTCTCTCTTAAAGGGGTTACAGGTGCTGGGAATATTAACGTGGATGAGGTTGCTTCTAACCTTTCAAGAATCAGAAAATATATCAGTTTGCCTGTAGGGGTAGGTTTTGGAATTAAAGACGGAAAGACCGCAAAAGAGATTTCAGCAAAATCAGATGCCATTATTGTCGGTTCAGTATTGGTTTCAATAGTCGATGAGTTCTCTAATGACAAAAATAAATTAATGAGTCAGATGAAGGAAAAAAGTCTGGAAATTTCCCAAGTATTAAGGTAAGGTTAAATTATGAGCTGGTTAGAAAAAATATTACCTACAATCACAAGTGCAGTAAAAAAGAATATTCCTGAAGGTTTATGGAGCAAGTGTCCATCATGTGATGCAACGCTTTATGAAGAAGAGTTAAAAAACAAGTTTTACGTATGTCCCTCATGTGATCATCACATGCGCATCAATGCGCAGACGCGTCTTGAGATGTTTTTAGATGAAGGAAGTTTGGTTGAAGTCGCAGAGAATGTTGAAACTGAAGATCCTTTAAAATTCAAGGACCAAAAGAAGTACAAAGACAGAATTTCCGCTGCTCAGAAAGCAACTAATCAGAAAGAGGCGATTGTGGTTAGGCAAGGGACCCTTAAGGGAATGAATGTTGTTGCCGCGGCTTTTGAATTCAAATTCCAGGGCGGCTCCATGGGTTCAGCAGTTGGGGAAAGATTTGTTCAAGCCGTTAATAAATGCCTATCTATTGGTGCACCTTTAATATGTTTCTCAGCCTCAGGTGGCGCTAGAATGCAAGAAGGACTAATCTCATTAATGCAGATGGCAAAAACTTCATATGCTTTGAATAAATTATCAGACCAACAGTTACCTTTTATCTCTGTATTAACTGACCCAACCATGGGAGGTGTCTCTGCAAGTTTCGCGATGCTTGGAGATTTGCATATAGCAGAACCCAATGCCCTGATCGGTTTTGCCGGTCCCAGGGTTGTTGAACAGACTGTAAGAGAAGAGTTGCCTGAGGGATTTCAGAGAAGTGAGTTCTTGCTTGAGAAAGGGGCAATTGATATGATTGTTCACAGGGCTGAGCTTAGAGATAAAATACATAATCTATTGACTATCATTACTAAATCCTAGTAATGTTTTACAAAATTGAATACAAATTAACCCTGTCTGATGGTCAATTAGTTGACGAGTCAGAGGGATCTCCCCTTGTTTTTGAAACTGGCGATGGCCAACTTCATCACTCCCTTGAGACATGTGTAGAATCTTTGGATGTCGGAAAAGAGGAAATCATACTGATATCTGCTTCTGAAGGATTTGGAGACAGAACTGACGATGCAATTCAAAAGATGGATAAAGATCAATTTCCAGAAGACATTCAATTGAAAGTTGATTCCATCATGGAGTTTGAAACTCCAATCGGCGATCTATATCCTGGAACTATTAAAGAGATAAATGAGAAGGATGTTTTGATCGACTTTAATCACCCACTTGCTGGATTTGACTTAACCTTTAAAGTAAAGATCATAGAGAAAAGTGAGACAAGTATTACTGGCTAATCCAAGAGGTTTTTGCGCTGGAGTTGATCGGGCTATTGATATAGTTGAACAAGCTCTAAAGAAACATGGCGCCCCAATCTATATTCGTCATGAGGTTGTCCATAATCGCTATGTTGTTGAAGATTTAAAAAGTAAAGGTGCAATTTTTGTCGAAAGACTTCGAGAAGTTCCCGAGGGCTCAATTGTAATTTTTAGTGCTCATGGCGTTGCCAAGACTGTCTGGAAAAAAGCCGATGATCTTAATCTTACTGTCTATGATGCAACTTGTCCCTTAGTGACTAAAGTCCACAAAGAGGTTATCAGGAAACAAAATCAGAACACACAGGTCGTATTAATTGGTCATACCGGTCATCCTGAAGTTGAAGGAACGCTTGGTCAGTCTATCGATGGAAAGGAAGTTCTATTGGTTGAAGACGAAAAAGATATTGCCAAGATAGACCTTAAAGATGGACAGAAGATTTCTTACACTACCCAAACCACTCTCTCTGTTGATGACACTCAACAGATTGTGACTGAATTGAAAAAACATTTTCCAGATATTGACTCCCCAAAAAAAGATGATATTTGTTATGCAACTCAAAATCGACAAGATGCCGTCAAACAAATTATTAATCAAGCTGAAGTATTAATAGTTTTAGGTTCAAAAAATTCTTCTAACTCTAATCGACTGAAAGAGATTGCAGAAAAGAATCATGTCGATGCCTATCTTATAGATCATTATTCTGAACTCAAGGATGAGTGGTTGGAAAACAAGGAAACTATTGGGGTAACTGCTGGAGCCTCAGCGCCAGAAATTCTGGTACAAGAGGTGATCGAATATCTAAAATCATTAGGCATATCGAAAGTGACCGAAGTAACTGGTGCAAAAGAGGATGTATACTTCCCACCACCAAAAGAACTGAGAAATTAGGGAGACAATATGTCAAAGAAAGTTTTAGTTTGTGGCTCATATGCATTTGATAGCATCATGGTTTTTGAGGATCAATTTAAGAATCATATATTGCCCGATAAGGTTCACATGCTGAATATTTCATTTCTTGTTCCAAAAATGAGAAAAGAATTTGGAGGTTGTGCAGGCAATATCGCTTATTCGCTCAATCTTCTTGGTGCCGATGTTTTGCCGATGGCAACTGTTGGAGAGGATTTTCCTCCTTATGGAGAATGGCTGAAGAAAAATAATATTGATAGTACCTTCATTAAAGTAGTTGATGGCACATACACCGGTCAAGCATTTATTACTACCGATATGGATGACAATCAAATCACTGCTTTCCACCCAGGAGCAATGGGTGAATCTCACCTGAACTCAGTAAATGATGCCTCAGATGTTGCATTGGGTATTGTATCCCCAGATGGTAAGCAAGGCATGATTGATCATGCCAAGCAGTTCTCTGATGCCAAAATTCCTTTTATTTTTGATCCTGGTCAAGGTATGCCAATGTTTAATAAAGAAGAGCTATTAACGTTTATTGAACAAGCCAATTACATCACTCTTAATGACTATGAATCTCAACTGCTTCAAGATAAAACAGGTCTTCAAATGAATGAGATTGCTTCTCAAGTTGATGCCTACATTGTTACCAAAGGCTCTGAAGGAAGTGAGATTTATGCTAATGGTGAAGTGATTAAAATTGAGCCTGCAAAAACCTCTATTGCACAGGACCCAACAGGATGTGGTGACGCTTATAGAGCCGGACTTATTTTTGGAATGATCAATGAATTCGACTGGAAAACTTGTGGGCAGTTAGCTGGTCTAATTGGAGCAATAAAGATAGAACATTTAGGAACACAGAATCATTCTTTTACTCTGGAAGAAATTAAAATTCTCTATCATCAACAGTTCAATGAAGAGTTATTCTAATTTGAAGCTATCTGTTCAAGATACTTAGAAATTTGTACAACTCGATTTAACCCCTCCTCCATTTTTGATTTAATTATCAACACTGATTCACCTTTCAATTGATAGATATTGGGCTCTG
>Ga0255757_10002044_pt1 | contig 19268 bp, 17 predicted proteins | sample 071ome_27_FD_179957 | JGI IMG/M metagenome (GOLD analysis project Ga0255757, IMG submission 179957) | Coastal salt marsh microbial communities from the Groves Creek Marsh, Skidaway Island, Georgia - 071409AT metaG (version 2) | ecosystem: Environmental > Aquatic > Marine > Intertidal zone >...
ATTGAAAGAAACAGGGAAATCTGGCGCAGATGCATGGATTGGATTTGGTAGCATCCACCTTGTATGGGAATTAGGCAAACGAATTGGAACGAAGGACTCAATCATCTATTGGGCTGCCGAAAACAACATTCCGGTTTGTATTCCAGGCATTACCGACGGCTCAATTGGTGCACAATTGTTTATGTTCCGACAAAAACATCGGGATTTCCACATCGATACGCTCGCTGATGAGCAAGTTCTAAGTGACCTCACATGGGATGTCGAGTCTTCTCACGCACTCATGGTCGGAGGTGGAATCTCAAAACACCACGTCATATGGTGGAATCAATACCGTGGAGGATTGGATAGTGCCGTGTATATTACCACTGCACCAGAACACGACGGTAGCCTCTCGGGAGCAAGACTGCGGGAAGCCATCTCATGGGGGAAAATGAGACCTGAGGCCCCACATGTATGCGTAGAGGGCGATGCCAGTTTGCTTTTACCTTTGTTAGGTGCTGCAATTTTCAATTGAAATTACAACTTTTCAATTGAAGCTATGACTTCCATCAGCATCGTACGCAATGGCACATACGGCCGCCAACCATCACTTCGTACATTGAGTAGTAATGTATGAAGAGGTTGCAAATTTGGCCGAGAAGGCATCGAGCCAGTAAAGGGCTGGATTCGAATGGGGAGATCGTTGACCATCAAATCTTCTGGCTGATATCGCCCACTTTTCCCACGCATCCATCGGTGATGCAGGGACTTGAATTCGGCATATGTCTGTTCCATTGTCCATCCTCGACGACCACACACCGAAATGTGCTGAGGGATTAGATCGATTTCGAGTCCTATGCAATTCACAATCGCATCAGATGCGTCTCTTGGACTCAGCCAGTATCTTACCGTATCATCGGTAATTCCCACGTCATCGTTAACCCAGGAGAGTATATCCCGTGATATGCCTACATTCTTGTCGTAAATTAAGAGGTCTTTGATAGAGAAGTAAACAACATCATTATGCAACTTTTCAATTGGATTTTCAGTATTAATTGCATACATTTGGGGGTGATGTTCAACGATATCCACTTCATTTGCCATGATGATTGCTTTATCGCAATTGTTCGGCGAAGCCACCTGATTCACGCTTTGTACAGAGTAGCCAAAAGACCGCCATTCTCGATCATCTATGAATTCACGAACATCCTCGCCAGTGAACACGTCGCACTCCGTTTTAACCAACAGACGCTCGAGAATTGAGAAGTATAGAGGCACAGGTATGCGTGGTGAAATGAATACATCCATACTAACAATCTAAACCACAACATGTTGTGATTTGAAACTAACGAGTGATTTCTTAAATTTCAGAGTAAACGATAGATTGGATGAATCTTTAGTTTCAATTGGAAATACCATCAAAATTGATTTCTAAGGATGTAGATTTCTTGCTAGAATTTGAAAAATTATGCGACATATACAATCGAATTAAAATTTGAGTTTCAATTGAAATTCAATAAATTATGCGACAATTACAATTGGAAATTGTGTTATTTTTATCGAATATATTATATGGTGTCTATAAAGAGGAGTAGAATAAGCCAACTGGCCGGAGATGGGAAAATGAAGAAAGAAGAATACAACATCCAGGAGCTTCTCCAACGGGATGTGTATGTGAATGACGTGAAAGTCGGGACAATTGTTGGCGAACGCCACCACCCGAACGTTACACGAGTTCAATCCATGCGCATCCGTGTTGAAGCGGATATACAAGATGAATACATGAGAAAGCCTGCAGACCTTGCACCACTACCAAAAGAGTTGGTGCATAGCATCAGAAATGACGGAGCCGTCAAACTCACGAAATCGATGCGTGAACTGCAGCGAAGATGGAGAAACACCGTCCGTATTGACGAAAAACTCTACGCACCAGATGAAATGCTCGATAAAGCAGTTCTGGACAACCAAGGTGATGAGATCGGTGTCATTGTTGACCTCCACAAGAAAAAGCGCACATACACTGGCGTCATTGTAAAAACAAGAATGACAGTTCAGATGCAATTTGGTATTGAAGAGTTCATCCGAATCCCAATAGGTGCTATCGCTAGGACCAGAGAATCTCTTGACGAGATTGTCTTATCGAGAACCTTCGATAAAGTGATGCAACTCCCCACATACATCAAAATTAATTCCGATGAAGAAGAGTGAGTTATTCCGTCATTCTTATGACGGAGATGCTCGCCGCACGGATTACTGCTCTGCGCGGGTAGCTTAGTCGGTTGGAGCACCCGGCTGATAACCGGGAGGTCGCAGGTTCGAGTCCTGCCTCGCGCACCACCTTCGTAAAGAAGATGTAGCCAATTCGCTTCGGATGACCTAAGGGGCGTTCAAGTGGTCGTTGTTTCAAGCACTTCGATGAAGAACATCGCGGTACAACTTGCGAATGAACTTGGGTGTGCCCATGTCACAATTGAAACGAGGCGATTCCCCGACACAGAAGGGTACATCCGTGTCGGAACTGATGACATTGAATCTATTCGCAATGAACGGGTCATTGTGGTTTCGAACACATTTCCTGATTCAGGCATAGTTGAGACGTTGTTGATTCTTGATTGTATTGAAGATTTGCGCAACGGCGACTTGTCAAATTACAATAACATTGAACCGCAAACCTTGCCAAAAGTGGAAGAACAAATCTTGCTTGCTATTCCGTATTTTGGTTATTCACGTCAAGATAAGCGGTTCAAGCCAGGTGAAGTGATCTCAGCACGGGCAATTGGTAAGTTGTTGTCCAGCAAATGCGATGGAATCATCTGCCTTGATATTCACGCGCCAAAAGTTCTCGATGACTTGGACTTTCCAATCGCCTTCACAACTGCCATGCCTGAAATGGCTGAGCACTTGAAGACAAATGTACAACCTGACTTCATACTTTCACCTGACAAAGGAGCTATTGACAGAGCTTCCATGGTCGCTGACATCATGGGATGTGAATTTTCTTACTTGGAAAAGGTGAGAATTGATGCAAGAACCATTCGACATGAAGCAAAGAACCTCGATGTCGGTGGCAAGAAAGTTGTCATTGTTGATGACATGATTGCTACCGGTGGAACAATTTGTCGTGCTGCTGAAGCACTCAGAGAACAGGGAGCCACCGAAGTTCACGCCGCTTGCTCCCATGGCTTGTTTACCGGTGGGGCCATCCCACGATTGCTCCGTTATGTGGACGATGTTCATGCGACGGGAAGTCTTGAGAATGCACGAGATGTCATTCCATGCGGCAAGGCTCTGGCGAGAGGTGTGCGAGAACTTGAACAACGGCTAGGATGGTCATGAAAAAATTAGAATTGCCATCCAGTGTGTCGAATCAATGGAAATTTTCCACAAAACCACCTTCACTACTCACTCCGTAGGCCTTATATGGTGGTGGTTCTGCGGCAAGTTGCTCTTAACAGGAGGAAGGTGAATTCCAATGAGTGTACATGTGCGATACGAAACCCCAGAAAGTCTATCAGAAAAAATCTACGAAATGATTCAAGTCAACTCTAATGACGGTCGAATCAAAAAAGGAAGCAATGAAGTTACAAAAGCCGCTGAGCGAGGAACTGCACAGTTTATCGTACTGGCTGAGGATGTTAACCCACCTGAACTTCTTGCACACATTCCTTACATCTGTGAAGAAAAAGGCATCCCATACGGATACGTGCCTAACCAAGAATTCCTCGCAAAGGAAGCTGGACTACCAAAAGGCGTTCAGACCGCTTCAATTGCTATCATCGAAATGAATCGAGAGGCAAGCGAAAAAATGACCGAAATCGTTGATGAAATCAACACGATCAAGAACTGAACGGTGAATTCAAATGTCCGATGAACAAACTGTCGATAGTTGGCCAGCAGAAGTCGTTGAAATCGTTGGCAGAACGGGAATGACCGGTGAGGCTACTCAGGTCAAGGTCCGAGTCAATGAAGCACCAAATCCTCGAGATGTCGGCCGAATTATCAGCAGGAACGTCGTTGGACCAATACGTGTTGGCGACATTCTTATGCTCAAAGACACAGGTCGAGAGGCTCGTAAACTCAATGCTCGTTGAGAGGTGAAATCATGGTTGAAAGAAGAATCTGCTCATTCTCGGGTGATGAAATTGAACCTGGCACCGGTATGATGTATGTCAAAAAAGACGGTAGCGTCCTATGGTTCAAAAATAGCAAAGCACGCAAAAACATGATGCAACTTCGACGAAATGCCCGAAAAGTCAAGTGGACAAGGCATTACGTCAAGGGCGGAATTAAGTGATTCCACCCTTCTTGTTTCATCTTTGAGCCGTATTGCTCATAAACAGGACATTCGTCGAAGTGATAGGTGAGAACATGGAAACTACGTATGTTATGGTAAAACCAGATGGAGTACAACGAGGACTGGTCGGTGAAATTCTTCAGCGATTTGAACGAAAAGGATTGAAACTTGTTGGACTTAAGTCAGTGGTACCTAGTGAAGAAGTCGCAAAGAAACATTACGAAGTTCACGCAGAACGACCATTTTTCCCCGGCCTTATTCGATTTGTGACTTCAGGCCCAGTTGTTTGTATGGCATGGCAGGGTCGAGACGCAATTAGTGTTGCTAGAAACCTCATCGGCCCAACCAACGGAAGGGAAGCAGCTCCTGGGACAATCCGAGGAGATTTTGGAATGGATATTGGGTACAACATGATTCACGGCTCAGATGCACCTGAAACTGCAGAATTTGAATTATCACTCTGGTTCCCTGAAGGCCTCATGGAATGGCAAAACACCATGGGTGCCTGGGTTTATGAAGGGTGAGCCCAGACTCCTCCAAGGAGTGTGGAGATATGACTGGAGAACAACAACAGCCATCAGAAGATGGCGATGTTGAAGAAAAAGGATACAATCGACAACCGATTGTTTCTGTTCTCGGGCATGTTGACCACGGAAAAACGAGTGTTCTCGATTTAGTCCGTTCAATTGGAGCGGAACGTCAAGCCAGCGTTATGAATAGAGAAGCGGGTGGAATTACACAACACATCGGTGCTACCGAAGTGCCCGCAGATGTCCTCAACGACACATGCAGTGAAATGATGAAAGGAAGGAAATTCAAATCACCAGGGCTCCTTTTTATTGACACACCCGGCCATCACTCATTCATTTCACTAAGGAACAGAGGTGGCTCAGTTGCTGATATCGCCATTCTTGTCATTGACATTATGTCTGGATTACAACCTCAAACCATTGAATCACTCAACATTTTACGAAGCTCAAAAACTCCATTTGTCATTGCACTCAACAAAGTCGACCGAATTCATGGATGGAATACGGAATCGGGTCGTTCATTCATTAGCTCGCTGCAAGCCCAAAACCAGAACGCAGTGGACCTCTTCGAAGAAAAGTATTGGTCGTTCTTGGGCTTCCTCTCTGAACATGGGTTTAACGCCGAACGTTATGACCAAATCAAAGATTTCAGAAACAATGTTGCTCTTGTACCCATGTCCGCCAAAGACGGAGAGGGATTACAAGATTTGCTTACAGTTACAGTTGGCCTCGCTGAACGATTTTTGGAGGCCCGATTAACAGATACTTTAGGTCCATCAGAAGCAACGGTTTTGGAGATGAGAGAAGAGGTTGGTATGGGGAAAACAATCGATGTGATTCTCTACAGGGGTTCGCTTCGGGTTGGTGACCGCATTCTGCTCGCTGGCGAAGATGGCCCTTTTTTGACCCACATCAAGGGGCTAAAACGACCGAAGGGGATGTCCGAAATGCGAGATGCTGGTAAACGTTGGGTGGATGTTGATGAAGTCCAAGCAGCATCAGGAGTCAAGATCGTCGCTCCTGAATTGGAACGCACAATTGCTGGTACAACGCTCCACATTGCAAATACGGAGGAAGAAGAACATCATGCGAGAGATGTACTCTCCCAAGAATGGCGAGAGATTTTTGACGCAATGCCATTGATGTGTCAATCATGTAAATCGATTTTCCAACGAAGAGAGTTTAGTGAACATACATCAGCAGGCGACTGCAAAGGGGCGGTTGAGGAGAAAGATGGCGTGGTCATAAAAGCAGATACTGTGGGAGGACTTGAAGCAATGGCACATGAATTGCTCAAACTCAAGATACCCGTTCGACAGGCCACTGTCGGCGTTGTCAATAAAAAAGACATTTTTATGGCTCAATCTGCTTCAAATCCTCTCAACAAAGTTATTCTTGGATTTTCAACCAAGGCGAATGCTGAGGCTGAAAAGCACATTGATGCAGCGGAGGATATTCACTATATCCACGGCCCAATCATTTATCATATCCTTGAACAATTTGAAGAATGGAGAGATTCGACGCAGAATAAACTTGAGGCTGAGCAACGAGAAAATTTGATTTATCCAGGAAAACTTCTCTATCTCGAAAACCACACCTTCCGTCAAAAGAATCCTGCAATTATTGGCGTTCGCGTGCTCGGTGGTCGAGTCCACATCGGCCAAAAATTGATGAAACTTGATGGAACTCAGCTCGGGCAAGTTCGCAGCCTTCGAACTCGAGATTCAGAAGATGTCAAGGAAGCCCGGCAAGGAGATGAAGTTGCACTAGCATTGCATGGTCCAACTGTCGGCCGACATATCAACGAGTTAGACGAATTCTATGTTGACATCCCCGAACGACATGCTTCTCGACTTCGTAAAATCCAACTCACCCCTCAAGAAGAGGAAATCCTTGAAGAAATCACAAAACTACATCGAAAAAGTGACCACTATTGGGGTAGATAGTTCACGATGTTCGCTTGACTTAGTTTGAGCGCACATTGATATAAGATAGGTTTGAACAACGGATGAATAAGGTGGTGTGATACATGGAAGCAGCATTACAAAATGAAGCAGTGCCTGGCCGAACCCAAGACCTCATTGCTACAGTTTCGGCAATTTCTAACAGTTTGATGAATGAAGTGAGCAAAGTCATCATTGGTAAGAATGAGAACTTGCGACGTGTAACCGTGGGTATACTCTCCAACGGAAACATGCTCCTCGAAGATTTTCCCGGTCTAGCAAAAACATTGTTGGCCAACACTTTTGCACGCTCACTGGGTTGTAAATTCAAGCGTGTTCAATTCACACCTGACCTTCTTCCCTCCGATATCATGGGGACATACATGTATGACCAGAAATCTGGTGAATTCAAATTGCGTGCAGGTCCTCTATTCTCAAACATTCTTCTCGCTGATGAAATCAACCGTGCTCCGCCCAAAACACAAGCTGCACTTCTGGAAGCCATGGAAGAAAAACAGGTGACAATCGAAGGTATCACACACAAATTACCCGCTCCTTTCGTCGTTCTTGCAACACAAAATCCGATAGAACAAGAAGGTACGTACCCACTACCAGAAGCACAAATGGACCGCTTCCTCATGAAAATGAGCATGGGATATCCTGACCGTGCCGAGGAAAAAGCAATTCTTGCCAGAAGAAAATTGAGAGGAAAGGACCAACACGATGTCGAACAAGTCACATCGCCAAAGAAGGTCGTTGCCATGCAAAAGGCGTTGGAAACTGTTCACGTCGATCCAGCAATACTCTCCTACATTGTCGAAATTGTGCAGCGAACCCGTGAAGACCACCGAGTCATTAACGGAGCCTCGCCACGTGCAAGCCAAGCACTCTTCAAGACTGGTCGTGCTGCTGCTGCTATCGCAGGCCGAAATTATGTCATTCCCGATGACATCAAAGGTATTGCCCTTCAAATTATTTCTCACAGGATCAATATGAAACCTGAAGCGAAAATCCGAGGTATTACAGGCATGCACATTGTACGAAAAATCCTCTCGGAAGTTCCTGTTCCCGTGATTCAACCAGCCTGATATCCCAAATTCAAACACTTGGATTCAAAGAGGAGAACCTCTGTCCTTTGCTTGCTCGGAGTTGTTGAATCGTGAACCCCTACAAAATGGTCATTGCTGTCGCAAACCAGAAAGGTGGGTGTGCAAAAACCACAACTGCGGTCAATGTCGCTGCCGCCTTAGCCAAAGGTTCGAGAAAGCAGGGTTTGCCGCCTGCAAAGGTACTCCTCATCGATTTAGATCCACAAGGAAATTGTGCAACATCATTTGGTGTTGAAAAAAAGAAAATCAAGAAAACAGCCTATGATCTTCTCACAAATGATTCTGGTGAGGCTTTGCCACTCATGGATGAATATCTTCTCCACCCTGAAGAACTGACCACAGCGATGAAGGATGCTTGGAGCATGAGGAATGGTGGAAAAGAAGCACCTGACTCGATCAACGCTGGACATCTCTATCTGTTACCAAGTGATATTCATTTGTCTGGAGCTGAAATTGAACTCTCTCACAAAATAGGACGAGAAACTCGTCTCAAGGAGTCACTCCAACCTATAATTGATGACTTTGACTACATTATTATCGACACCCCTCCTTCGCTTGGCCTGTTATCCATTAACGCCATGTGTGCAGCGAATTGGGTCTTCGTTCCAGTTCAAGCAGAATACTATGCCCTCGAAGGATTCAGTATGCTCATGAACTCAATCAAAATGATCCAACGAAGAATCAATAAGAATTTGAAAATTTTCGGGGTTGTTATGACAATGGTCGACCCAAGGTCGAAACTCAGCCGATTTGTCTGCGACCAGGTGAGCACAAAAATGCCGAACAAGGTGTTCAACACAACCATTCGAAGATTAGCGAAGGTTGCAGAAGCACCTTGGAGTGGTGCGCCTACAGTCATCCTGAACAAACCCTCGACATCCGGCACCGGTGCTGGAAGTATGGAGTATTGGACTCTGTCAAAAGAAATTCACAAGCGCGTCAATGAAATTCGCCGAGAATTTGGAATAAACGAACCCTCTCGACTTCGCATGGAACGAAAAATTCGATGATGGCGTAACACCAATTATCGGAAAAATCGGTTTTTTCGCTTGCTATTCTTCGGTTAGGTTAAGTATAGTAAATGACTGAAGTTTATACGAGGATGAACAATGACTGCAGAAGGAATGACCTCCGTGAGCGTAAGTTATGAAATTCGTAGGCAACTCAATACGATGAGAACAACAAGCGATCATCGAAGTGTTAATGATCTGCTTGAAGATATGATTCGAACATACAAGATGCTAAAATTACGAGGAGAAATCGACGTTCTCCAAAGCCGAATCAAAGAACATCTCGATATCGATGTTCATCACCTTGCTGAGCGGCTTAACCTCTCCCCTTTCAAGGTGTGACCATCATGGATTGGCGACCAAAGGGCTACGAATTGAGTGCAAAAGGCCTCATTTGTGCTCTTTGTGATTCAACAACAGATGAACACAAAATATTGATGGCTGCAGCAAATGGCTCGATAGAATTGTTCGCAAAGAAAAATGCTTGGAACGCTTTTCTTTGGTTGGTGATGAACACACTCAAAGTCGATGGTAAAGCTGTGTATTCACCTCACGAATTGGGGGCATTGAAGGAATCGCTACCAATCGTTTGGGTCTAAGTTCAACCTTGTTTATCGAGCCATTCTTGGCCATACCACTGCCATTGTTCCATGGTCCACCCAGTAGGCAATCCTGAGGCAGGTAGTGGAGGCCCTGACTGTTGAGATGATGTGGCCTCGGGAACGACGCCAGCAATCTCTTCGATGCTCGATTCATTGCTGTAATCGATGGCGGCTTCGTTTGAGGACTCCTCTTCATTTTGGCTCAAATCTGAAGATTCTTCTTCCTCGTCTTCATCGAATTTAAATTCCTCAATTTGGTCATCCCAGTCACCGTCAGATACAACACCTCCAGAGGCAGACAAACCTGCTTTGCCTTCCAAGGCTTCTATCGCAGTATTTTTGCTTGCCAACCCAAAATCAGCATAGGCTTTTGAGGATTCAGACGGAGATTTCTTCGATTTCAACTTCGCAATACCGAGGATGGAAACGGTGAGGATGATGAAAATGATACCACCAAATGTCGAAACCTGTATGATGAGTTCGGTTTGAGCATCACTGTTTTGGGTTGTAGGATTTTCTTGTTTGTACTTCCATTGGCCGTAGGTCATTGAAATCGTACTTTCATCAAGATTGTTCAGATATGCCTGATATTCTGGGTCATTCCATGCGAGACAAGCCTCAGAAGTATCATTTTTTGTGGCAAGGCAATAATGTTGTTCGGTTTGAATATTGGCTCTTGTGTCATCATAATCAGCGTTAAGCCCTACACCATCACCATCAAAGTCAACCTGTTCTGATTTGATTTTGTCCATGTTTAAGGATTCAGACCTGTCGTTGAATTGGTCGCCATCGAGGTCGACGCATCCGTACATTGTGATGACTTGAAATCCAAGTGGGAGGTTTTCGTTGAAATCAATGGCTTTGGTGCTGTTTCCTGCTTCCCAAGGACAAGAGTCTGGGTTTTCTCCGTCTTGTTCATCTCCGTAACCATCACCATCACCATCTTCCCATTGCGAGGGTGTGAATGGTAATGCATCGGCACCATCGTCGGTGGTCCATGTGTCATCTGGGTCTGAGTAACCATCGAGGTCAGAGTCTATACACCCATACCTGTCTTCCGTCGAGTAACCCCGAACAGATATGCATGCATCCGGCCGATATCCATCTGGATTATCACCAAATGAATCACCATCCTCATTTGCCCATTGCGAAGGGATCTCGGGGAATGCATCCCCATCTTGGCCAGCTGAATTGTCTCCGTAACCATCGAGGTCTGAATCTATCCACTGGTCTGGGTTATTTGGAAATTCATCAGGGCTTTCTCCGAAAGGGTTGTCTCCATAACCATCTCCATCAATATCGCTGTTTTGAGTTGGTTCATTGGGAAAAGCGTCTGCGTTGTTTCCATCAGGATTGTCGCCATAGCCATCGTCATCCGAATCTGCCCATTGTGTAGGGTCGAATGGAAAAGCATCGGCGGTATTTGAATACGAATCAAAGTCAGAATCAATATCGAAAAACCGCAACCTTGTCTCTGAAGCTGTAGTCGAGATTGCATACACCTCGCCTGTAAACTCGACACGGACATTGAGCACGTCACCCGAGGCCTCCAAATTGTGGTCGGTTGTCATTGTGGTTCCATCGATGAGGGCAATTCGCCCCTGCTTAGCACCAATGGCATAATGTGTCGAATTGTACGAACGTATGGTAAGAATATCGTGTGAATGCTCAAATGAAATTTTTTCTGATGACCAAGTGCTGTTGTCAAGTCGGTAAAAGTTCGCATCAGCGTCGCCTATGAGAACTCTACCGCTCGGGTCATCGGCGATTGCTGAAACATAGTTTTGAGCATTGGTCAACGTTTGTTGAAGCCCTCCATTCTGCCCGTAAATGTAGGTCTTCGAGTCATATGAACCCAATGCGAGACGTCCATCCGAGAGCACATCAAACGCACTAATACCAGAATTGACCATGCCAGTTACAACTCCAGTTGATTGATTTCCAGAATATTCGTCGGCTCTGCGAAGTCCAGCAAAATATGCGATCCAAATATCGCCTTCAAGGTCCCAGTCAGCATCATTGACAGGGTCAGCGGTATCAATTGAATACACCAACGAGACCGTGTTCAAATTGAACACGAAAACCCCTTCATTGTGACAAGCAAGGACGAGTTGTTGGTTCGCATCTATTCTTGCTGCGTTGATTGTTGCATTCAAGTTGTAAAACCAAGATAATTGAAGTCCGTTTGCTGAAAAAGTGCTCATACTCAAATTACCGCTTTCGGAAATGGTAACGACATCACCGTTGTTTAGATTCTCCCATAGGACGTATTTTTCATCGTACACCTCGGCATTTCCCGCATCGATGAGCGATGATTGTGCGGAGGCGAGGAAGAGCGTACTCGGTACGAAAAAGAAGAAGGAAACCAGGAGAAGAATTCCCAAGTGGCCCTTCATTGAGAATCCGAAAGATAGTGAGAATTAAAATCACTCGCTTTGTTGATTTTCTTCAGAATCATCATCGGCAGGTTTCAATTTTTTCACAGGACGAAGTTTTGCTGGTTGCAATACGCCTTTGACAGGGGTTAATTTCGCTGTTTGTGGTTCGGAGTTCTCTTCGGTTTGAACAGGATTCAAGGTCGGTGGCAATGGTCGTAGAGATGCAGTTTGAACTTCTTCCACCTCATTCATCATTGGTCGAAGGGTGCCCACAACTGGTCGCAATTCTGCAATCTCTCGCGATGCTTGACTATCTTCGGCAAGTTCAGGTTCAGCATCGACCTCAACAATGTCCTCATGGAGCGTGTCTAAGTTTTCATCTTCCATTGCTTCCTCAAGGTCTGTTCTTGGTTGAAGCACGGCTTCGTCATCGTCTGTTCCGAAAACACCATCTTCACCAGGTGTGATGCTTACCTCATAGCCTCCTACTGGGATTTTCATCTCCTCAACTGGTGACTGTTCCGGCTCGATGATTGGCTGAGATACTGGGGTAATTGGTGTCTTCACAGTACGAACTGGAAGCGGGACAACCCCTGCGAGTGGTTTTGAACTGGTTGCAGGCGACCTCATCGCATCGAGACCAAGGCGAGGTTGGTCTTCGGTTGCCAATGCTCCACGAAGTGGTCGCCCACCCGTTCCACCGAGAAGGCCTGGCCGTGCTCCGATCGATGAGGGGTCAAATTGTTGGCTCGGTGCAGTCGTGGTTTGACCAGAGATTGACTGCATCCACTTCTGTCGCTTTGCAGCCCTATCATCAACATCTTGAAGTTCAGAGAATTCTTGTTGCCTGGCTTGTAATTCAGCCTCATCCATGCTGATTTCGCCTTGAATTTGCTCAGTAACGGCTTCACGCATTTTTTGTTCTGCCATTTCCTTGAAGTTGTCGATTTTCTCAGACAACCCTCGAAGACGGTCTCGAATTTCTGCTCTCTTGAGTCCGAGTTGTGCCTCGATTTCAGCACGGATTTGTGACTCTCGCTTTCGAACATCGATAAGAGCCTTGTTTCGCATAATTTCTTCTCGCTTGTCGAGTTGACGTTCCAATTGTGTAGCAACCTCTTCCTCTTTTCTTTGCTTGAAGTTCTGTAATCGTTCTTCCATCTCGACTTCGAGGGTGAGAACTGTTTCCTCTTTGAGCAGGTCGAGGTTTGTTTCATGCGTGATGCGCTCGTTTCGCAAACTCGCATCAAGTTCCGAGAGTATCGCAGTTCGTGCCGCAGCTTCTCTCGCCTTGAACTCCATTTCGAGTCGACTTGTCCAATTATCACGCTTTGCAGAGTAATCTTTTTCCATTTCTGAACGTATTTCTGCTTCTCGCTCAAATCTAAATTGGGCAAGTCTGTGTTGGATTTCTGCCTCTTTATTCTTTTGATATGTAGCATAATCGAGGTCATATCGCTTCTCGAATTCCTGTTCGATTTCGAGTTCAAGCGTTTTTGAAATATCATCCATCGCTTTAGAAAATGTTAGATCGTATTTTTGTTTCAATCTTGATTTGCGCTCTGCAATTCGTGATGAATAACTTTCTTCCAATTTAGCCTCAATATCTTGTCGTATGTCCTCTCGACGCTTGGACAAGGCCATCTCGACATCTTCACGAAGACGAATTTCGAGATGCTCTGTTTCTTGCCGTAGACGGGTTTCGACCTCTTCTTGAATTTGCTGTGCTATATCTTCTTCGAGACGTAAAGACCTTCGTTCAAACTCGACTTTGAGCCTTGCCTCTCGTTGCTTGATTCTTTGACGCAGTTGTTGTTCTAGACGGGTTCGAATACCACGACGAAGTTGTTCTTCACGCTCAGCAAGACGGACGGAGTGTGCCTCCTCGAGTTGCAAAATTTCATTTTGCTCGATGTGTTCAAACCGCTCCTTCATTTCCTGTTCGATGTCGCTTTCAATCTCACGAAGTCTCGACTGTAATTTTGAATTGTATTCCATTGCTATTTTTTGCTTTTGAAGTTCGATACGCTGGTCGAATTCTTCTTGGAGTTGCTGCTCCATTTGTTGACGTAACTCCGTTTTTCGTTCTTCAAGACGTCGTTGTTGCTCGATTTCATGCTTTTCTTTGAGGGCTTGAGCCTGTCGAGTAATTCTGAGACTCAACTCATCCCTCATTTGCTGTTCGGTTCGAGAAAGTGCTTCTCTCTCCATCGATTGTAACTCTTCTTCCATTTGATTGCGTAATTCGGTTTCTAAACTTGAAAGTGTCATCTCATGTTGCTGTTCAAGGTCGCTGACCATCGCTTCTTGAAGTGCAAACACACGCTCAGAGATAGCCTGTTGTCGAAGTCGTCGTTCCCTTCGCAAGTCGGCTCTCAAATTTTCTTCATTTCGGAACCTTGCTTGTCGGTTAACTGCTTGGTCAATCGAGGTTGTTGAAGCACTCGTAAACTTTGAGCGTAGTGAGGATAATGGCGAAGGAGAATGAGATTCTTGCACATTTGAAGCAACAACCTCGTCGTTTGCATTATTGCTTTCGCTCATCTCGTTCAACTCCCATCCGTATGATTATGGCTTTCTTTTCATACATAAGGAACGCGATACAGCGACGGTTCACAATGCCCATTTTCGACCTTTCTTACCCGCCCCATTCACTCTTCAGAAACATTAAGCTTCACTGAAGGTGGTTGAGGTTTTACGATGTAATAGATGCAGAGAAGAAATGAGCCAAAAAAGAGCCAACCTGTTCGCCCTAAGTCTTCGGTCTCAATCGCTGTTTCTGTGAGACCAGTCAATATTAGTGCAGTCGAGATTCCGATAAGCAACAATAGCATTTGAAGAATTGATAATTTCATGTCCACTCCTCCTTTGAGTTTCGATAACCGACGGTCAGAAATCATCAATGCCCCAGAAATGAACATAATCGGCAAAATGAGGAAATCAAAAAACGGATGCTTGTTGCAATCGACATCACACCAACCATGGTCAACAAGATCTGGCCCGAATCCCATCACTGGTTGCAACCAAATGAGGCCTGCTGAACTCATGAGTAACATCGCATTTCCAGGACTGGATAAGCCGTGAAAATAAGGCAAATTACTTCCGTCTTCGTGTTGAAATCGTGCAAGGCGAAGCATGCCTGCTGCAATCACCCAACAACCTGCCGCAGCAAGGGAAAATGTCCAAATTGGTGTCGCTTCACCCCATCGTCCAAACATGATGAACATCATCAGAGCCGGGGCCACACAGAACGATAACGAGTCTGACATGATATCGAGGTTGCCACCAAGAAATCTCTTTTTCGAATAGCGTCGGGCGATAGGTCCATCGATAATATCTCCAATTGCTGATAAGAAAATACACAACATCGAAGCCCAGATAAATTTGGTTCGCAGGTCTGCTGAATATGGTGAACCCAATTCTTCAACTGATAAAATGAGGAAAAAAATCGATGCTGTACCAAACAACGCATTTGTGAGTGTGATGTAATCGGCGACGCCGGTCAATCCGAAGGTAGTCTTCATGTTCCTACCTCAAAAATTGACACTGAACTCTGTGTCGCAAGCTGGACAATTGATATCCCGACGTCCTGGTCTTTGCTTCATCCTCAAACTTCGCTCACAATGTGGGCATTGTAATTCAACCCTTGGGACATGCTCAAGCAGTGTAAAGTAGGTATCGCATTGTCCACACTTGAGGTGGGCTGGTCGCTTTGCTACGCCTGCAATAAGTACCCGTGCACATTCGGGGCAACTGACTTTTTCTTCCTTCCAGGCTCGGATTGTCCCCTCATGCTCGATATTGACTTTTGCTTCACAAATAAGGCATTCAACTACACCTAATTTCGAAGGCAGCAAATGGTCGCATTTAGGGCAAGAGAGGGGGGGTGGACCAACCCTTGATTCGACTGTGATTTCGTCGGACATAGTTCTCTCTCGAAATTAGTCTTCTTTCTTTTTTCGCATCAAAATGAGTTGATTTGGAACAAAATTCCATGGAATCTCAATGTTCAAATTGAACTTGTCCGATATTTCCTTGAGCATTTCTTTTGCAAGAACTTGAGCTCGAGAATCAATCAAATCGAGTGCAATATGTTCATTTTCAAAATCGATATCATCTGTTGATGCCTCAGGGTGAGGTGCTTGATTTGTGCCATGTGAAGGTCGGTCGTGCACCTCTAGTAATTCGGGCAATGAAACGTCTTTGATTTTCCTCCACCATCTTGCTCTCCCTTCATCGCGATGGTTTTCGACGAGTTCTAATTGAGCAAGTTTTTTCAAATGGTGATAGAGATTGTATCGGTCGACATTGAGTGCATTTTGAAGTTGTACAGTGCTCATTTCTTCTGACCCTGCGAGGAGGACATACAACTGTCGTCGGGTTGGGTGAGCGAGTGCAGTTGTTATCGGGTCTCCTCGTATGCGTGCCAATCTCTCACCATTTACCCATACATACTCATTGACTTTGAACATGTCGAGAAAATTTGTTACGAATTTGATGCCTGAGGTCGACGAAATCTCTGTTGTAAGGCTTTGAAGGAATCAATGGTTTCCGTGTAAAGTGACAAGAGCGTGCTTCGTAAAAGAGGCCACATCTGGCCATTTTGGGCAAGTCTTGCACCGTTGAAAATAACAAGAATCACAGATGCTTCATGAATCAAAACGCCAACCCACAATTGGTCATACATTTGGTAGATGACAGCCACCACAAGAGCGATGGTAATACCCACAGAAATCAAGAGATTTTGGGAGAGCGTGCGTTGGGCTTTTCTTGCTAGGTCAATCATTTCTGTAAGCATTCTCGGATCATCGCTTGGGATGAGAATATCTGCAGCTTCAAGGTTTACAGATTCACCGGTTCCTACAGCAACTCCAACGTCAGCAACGGCTAAGGCAGCAGCATCATTAAATCCATCACCAACCATCATTGTGATGTGCGTTTGTGACCGTCCTTCGACCCATTTTACCTTGCGTTCAGGGTCAAGTTCACCGTGTGCAGCATTTTTGGGAAGACCGATTTGTTGAGCGAATTCATCCACAGCACGTTGCTGGTCACCTGATATAATCTCGACATTGATATGGCGACTGTAAAATTCTGGTACGAGCGTTTCAGAACCCACCCTCGTGTCATCATGAACGAATGTAAACAGGGCAATGACCTTGTCGTCCTTTAATAGAACGCTTGCACCGTGACCTGCTTCAAGTGCATTCTCAAGTGCATCTTGAATCGATTTGTCTGCATTTTTCAACGCTGCATCTTTTTGATTTGCACGGAGGAATTTGACTTTTGACTGGCGATATTCTCCTTCCACCCCTCCATCGATGTCCTTTAATTTCACGATGGGAGGTGCATCGATACTTTCCTTGGCACAATGCTCCAAAATCGAGATAGCATATGGGTGGGATGAACGTTGTTCAAGCCCTGCTGCTATCTTCAAGACCGTGTCCTTCCTCTGCCCCTTCGCAGTAACCACTTCACCAATCTTTGGCTTGCCGGATGTGAGTGTGCCTGTTTTGTCGAGAAGAACGTGATTTACCTTCGCAAGGCGTTCAAACACGTCACCACCGCGAACAATGACACCTCGCTGTGCTGCGTGCGACAAGGCTGCAGCGTGTGGAACCGGGGTGGCAAGAAGCAAGGCACAGGGACAAGAAACGACCCATAGCAAAAGGATGATTTTCCAATCGTTTGGAAACATAAAATACCATACTGCAAAAGCACCAAACAATACAAATGGCACCCACACCGCAGTGAATTTTTCTAAACTACCTTGGATTCTAGGAGGCACTTCTTTGAAGGAATGAACTGCTTCGATTAAACCAGACAAACGCGTATCTTTTCCGGTTGCTGTGACCTTGATGAGGAGTGGTCCTTTTGCGAGAACAAGTCCTGCCTCGATAGAATCACCAACATTGACTTCGACCGGTACGGATTCACCGGTTAATGGTGCTTTGTCGAGAGAACCTGTGCCTTCAATGATGATGCCATCTGCCGGAATCAGCTCTCCACTTCGAATCTCTAAGACATCTCCTTTTCTCACGAGATCAATTGGAATGATATCCTCATCTTTGCATGAGGGAAGTGTTTGATTTGATGGCATGATTGTTGACGCCATTGGAAGTGAAATCGAAATTTTTGAAATGTTCTCCGCTTTAATCGGTGCTGATTTTTCAACTCGTCGTGCCGTCCTTGGAAGCCGATCAAGACCTCCTTGCATGGCTTCTCGTGCCTTCTTGAGGGCATCGCCTTCAAGATGTGCAGTAAAGGCGACGAGAATTGCGACAATAAGGGCCTCTTCCCACATGCCCAAGATTCCTGCTCCAATCACGGCCAAACTTGTGAGGACTTGAAAGCCCATCTGTCTGTTTTTCAAAGAACTGAGACCCTCCTTGAACATTTGCGAACCGCCGATAATGAGACCTGGAATCGCTATAGCACCGATCATCATTTCTGAAAGACCTGCGATTTCAGCCAACATAACCGCAATAAGAATTGGTACGGCAATACCACCGCCAATGAGCCGCCACTGGTCTGGACGAATGCGGTCTGACCTTCCGATGCCATAACGTGGAGGTTGGCCAAGAATGTGTTCGAGAGCCTCATCTCTCAGCACGGCAAGGTCTGGAGGCAATTCAGCGATAACTTGAACCAAAATCCGTTCATCGCTTACCTCTGCATCGAGGATACCAGGTTGATGTTTCAACAATTGTTCAAGTTTCCCAAGTGCAATGTTGTTTCGATGTGCTACGGCAGAGGCTTGGACACCGAGCAACTCCTGATGGACAACATCGGGTGCATGCCCAAGCGACCTCAAAATGGAAGAGACTTCAGATGCGGAACCGTGTTCGACATCAATTTCAAATCGTACCTCGCCGATTGTTGCTGAAACTCTTGGGTCACTGACATGGTCAAGATACGATAGCGCTCCCATCGCTTTGGAAGCACAATCTGGGCAGTCCATACCAATGAGTGGCCATGCAACCTCGAATTTTCCCCGAAAATCTTTGATAATCGTCGTATCAAGGACTTCTGCGTCAAGAATTGAAGTGTTTTCAGTTGGAATGTCCTCTTTTTTTTCTTGTTGAGGTTTTCCGATGATTTCCTTTTTTACTGGCATAACAGGTCCATCATCATCAAGTGAAAGAAAGACTTCGTCTCCACCTTCACCTGAGTCCGCCATAGACTAACGAAATCTTGGTTCTTCATCAATGCTCCCACATTGTTCAAATTGAATCATAACCTTGAAGGAAGTTTTTGTTGTGGAGATACTATGGAATTGTTGCCACTTGATTGGACGCCATCGTATGTCGCAATAGATATCGATGGGACCATCACCGACGAAAATAAACTGCTTGACGGTGAAGCCGTCAATGCTCTTCGACGACTCGAGAAGGCAGGAATCCCTGTCATATTGAGTACTGGA
>Ga0255757_10002063_pt1 | contig 19184 bp, 5 predicted proteins | sample 071ome_27_FD_179957 | JGI IMG/M metagenome (GOLD analysis project Ga0255757, IMG submission 179957) | Coastal salt marsh microbial communities from the Groves Creek Marsh, Skidaway Island, Georgia - 071409AT metaG (version 2) | ecosystem: Environmental > Aquatic > Marine > Intertidal zone > Salt...
CTTCCGACGAAGCTCTTTCTTCAAAATCTCCACGTTTTTGCGCTTCTGCATCTCCGCCTTCAACTTTTCCCCTTTCGCGTCAAACTTCGTCTCCGTCCCGTCCGAGATCGACTTCTTAAACCGCTTCTCGGTAAAGTACGTCTTCCCTCTCTGAAAGCTCACTCGCGGCATCCTTTTCGAGAATAAAAATACTCCTCCATCATCCTCGCGCGTATTCGTCCTCGTTTCTCCGCTCCTCCTCCTCGTCGCGAACATCGACGCGCGGTGGTGGTCTTTCCATCGCGTAAAAGAGCTCCTCGAAGCTTTTTCTTCCTTCCTTTCGCTCTTCTTTTTTTTCGTCGTCGAATTATTTAGGGTTTCATTCACAAAAATCGGTTCTAAAATCCCCGTCTTTTCCGCGAACGCGCACCACGCCAAGAAGCAGATCAGCGCTCTGGTGTTTGAACTCGTCACGCCTTGCTCTTTGTAGTAGTGCTGCTGCTTCTGCGACGACGACAGCAGCAGATCCCGACGCTTGGCTTCTTCTTCGTCTTTGTTTTCGTCGCCGTTTTGGTGGATTACCGACGCGTTGGTGGGTGTCTTCTTCGTCGCTTTTTTGCGTCGTCGAAGAAGAAGAATTGGATGATGATTTTTGCGAATTTGAGTACGGCCTCGACGACCGGATGAAGAAAAAGAAGAAGGAATACTCAAAGCAGCTCCGGACGACGACGCGGAAGAAGAAGAAGAAGAGAGCATCGTCGTCGTCGTTTTTTCTCTCTCTGTTCTCTCTCTCTCGGAGCAGCAGCAGCGGCGACTCTCTCTTTTATGACAACAACAACAACAACAACAACGCGAGAGAGAGAGAGAGAAAAACGGTCTTTTAGGGTTTTGTATTTGAACGCAAGAAGCAACTCGTATATCGGTGTTTACTCTTTTTGCGTGGTACGAGAAAGTGTACGCGATCGCGGTCGGTTTTGGGAAAAATGTACGCAATCGTGGTTTTCCTCTCCGCACTATTTTATATAAAAGGGGAGAAGCGAAGAACTTTTACACACACCCGTCTTCCACGCGCTCTCTCTCTTGGAGGTTTTGTACGAAACAAAAAGAGAAACACTCGCGCGATCGACGCAATCTGCGCACTCGCGTCAACTTCGTATAACTCGTTTAAACGTAAAGAAGAATGAAGAGTACGCGCGATGATGAGAAAAGCGCGAGGTAATTTGGAACTTTCCGAAGGTGACTTCGGCGGTGATAGTATCAGGCGTAGGAGAGAGAAATGTGATTTGAAAGAGTGATGACTACCACACTTGCTCACATTGGAAGTACCACGGTGCATAGTGCAACGAGACAATAAAAAGCACCTAACCTTGTGGATTAAAGCTTCAAGAACATCGTAACCACTCCACACGCATCGTTTTCGGTCGATTTAAATAACGTATGCGCGAAATCGAAATTCTCACATCTTCACGCTCAAACGCCACTTTACCTCTACCTTTTGGAGGCTGTTTTTCTCTCTTTTCTCTCTCCTCCACATGCGTTTCAAAATTTGTACATCTCCAGAAAACACAATCATTTCGCTCACTTCGCCAACTTTGAAGACGTCCCGAGGTATCAATTCAAGTCGTAATCAAATATAAATGACATCATTCGATAGACATCTTCCATAACGATCACTGATGCGCGTATCGCTTCTTTGTATTGACTTTACTATATGTATCTAGATAGCGTCAAAGATGCGTTTTTCTGGCATTTCTCCCCTAAAACTCGAGACCCTAAATAGTGCTGTAGCACCGGGTTTTGGGGCAATTAATCTCCTCCGAAAAAAATACAAATCTGTAGTTTATTTAGGGTTTCGTACCATATTAAACCCTAAACGTGTGGGGAAAAAAAAATAATTAAGCTCGGAAAGAATGGGCGCGTCGACAAAAAAAAACGGAGCGCAACGGCCCCTCCCGACTCGCACGCGTTATCGAGAGCGAGAGAGCGAGCGAGAGAGAGAGCGCGAGAGCGCGTGTCGTTAACTTTTTGTTCTTTTTAAAAGAAAAGGTGCGCGTTACGTTTTGTTTTTGTATCTCTCTTTTTTTTCTCTTTCTTTCTTTCTTTCTTTGCCGCGGGCGACGGATTTTGGAAAGTAGAGGGCGCGGGGGGAGGGAGAAGAAGAAGGCGTGCCCGCGGAAGGAGGTTTGTTGTCCTTCCTGCGCTCGATGATGATTCATCGCGATGAAAAAAGAAAGAAGATAGAGAGTAAACGCGTTGTTTTTTTATCGTTACATCGACGAGAGATGGGAAATTGGAGGTGTCTCGATCAATCGTGCGGACGTTCTTGCCCAAGACGCGGATTTCTCTCTCTCCAATCGCGGGGAGAGATTGGTTGACTTTTTAGATACACAGAGAGAGAGAGAGAGCAATGGATGAAAAAAGGTGGTGAAGAAGAAAGAAGAGAGAGCGAGAGACCACATCGAATTGTTCGTTCGATGCGCGTTTGGTTTTGAGAGAGAGAAATCCGCCCCTCTCCCTCTCTCTCTCTTTCGAGAACTTTTCCTTTTCTTCGTCTCGTCGGCGTGTGAGGGTGGTCTGTCTCTTTGACGAGAGAGAGAGAGAGAGAGAGAGAGAAAAAAACTCTCTCCCTCGCGCGTTTGTTCACACTCTCTGCGCTCTTTTTCGTTTCCTTTCCTCCAAAAGCGCATCTTCAAATTCTTCTCGACTTTGGCGAAGATAGCGAGATGCCGGAGAGGCGGCGGGTTCTTCGTCGTCGTTCTTCGTCGCGCGCGCGAGCGAGCGAAACAGAGAGAGAGAGAGAGAGTAAGAGAGAGGCGAAAAGACAAAAGTTCCTTTTTCTAATCTTAAGGCGCGAAATTGGGGTCGTGTGCGACCGCGCGCGCGCGCGCGCGCGTTTCTCTTTTTCTTCTTCTTCTTTTTCTTCTTCTTCTTCTTCTCTCTCTCTCTCTCCGAACTGCTTCAAAAGATCACGCTCGCGTGACTCGCGCGACTCGCTGACTGACGAGCTCGGAAAATTTTCCTTCTTCTTCTTCTTCTTTGGTTTTCCCAAACGCGCACACAGGGGAAGGGGGGTGTCCAAAAACACTTTTTAGAAAAAAAAAAAAAATCCAGCAAACTTTAAAAAAGTGAGAAAACCCGGAAAAAGGCGCGCGTTCGTTCGTTGTCCGACATGACGACGTCGAGGAACTTTTTAACGACCACCACGAAACGCGCGAAGAGGAATACGCTTCTCGCACTGTTGTTCGTGTTGGGCGTGTTGACGTGCGCGTGCGACGGTGCAACGAAGGGCAACGGTCTCGGCGCGAAAGTTTCAAAGACGGAACCGGCGCGACACTCGGCGCGCCGTTCGCAAAATTTGACATCGGCGGCGAACCTGGGGGGTGGTGGTGCACTGAAGGGTAACGGTCTCGGCACCAAAGTTGCACGGACCAAACGGCCGAGACACTCAGCGCACCGTTCGGAAAATTTGACATCGTCGTCAGACCTGGGATTTTTTAGTCCAGGGATTGTTAGTGACTTCGTGGACGCAGTCACTGATTTGTATGCATCGATCGTAGCTTACTATGATGAATGGAAGACGTCGTCGTCATCGTCATCGTCAACGACGAGTGAGATGACAATTGATTTTGGCGAGAGCGCGGATATGTGCGAAGAGCGCGCCGCAGCGGATTGGGAAGACGAAGAAAGTTCGCAGATCGAGTGCACGACGTGCGGCTCGATTGGATCACTCTTAGGGGGTTATCAAGTGCTGGGTACGGGCAGTTCTGTGAGTAAGGCCTTCAGTGATCTCCCAACGCATTCCATTGTTACCATAAATCTTGATTTCGTTCAAATCGATTCGTGGGATAGCGAAAGATTTTACGTCTACGCCGACAATGACCTCGTGTATACGTCTCACAGGATTTCTAAGAGTACGGGCACGCAGGAATGCGGAAGCAGCTCGAACAACTGGAACGAATTTGTCATTCCTGCGAGCTTTACGTTTGCGCACTCCAGTTCTTCGCTTACGCTTAAAATCACAACTAATTTGAATTCTGGACCATCGGACGAGTCTTGGGGAATTCAAAAGGTACACTTGAAATTGGCTTCTGATTATACGACTTCGTTGGAGAGATTGAAATACTGCCCGGATGTTACGACAAATTGGGCAGTTCGATACGACTTATCGCCGACGTGCGATAACGGCATCGATCTAAGCGCCTACACATCCGGTTTGGACGTGGACGAAGCTATCGCCAAATGTGCCGAATGTAGCGGTTGCACCGCGGTCAGTTACAAAGACAGCAGCAACATACGTTACACATCCGGCTGTTCGTCAGGGGACGGTTGCCTTACAGGATGGAGCGATTGGACGACGTATCGAAATTTCGAATACTGCGATGCACTTTCAACCGATAACTTTCAAACGCACGTAGACGGATGCTTGGAAGAATCCCCAGTCGATGGTATGTGTTATACCTACGGTAGGAACAATAATATTGGTCCTATGTCTCACTGGGACGTTTCGGAAGTCACGAGTATGAATCAAGCGTTTTATGGAAAATCCTCTTTTAACACTGATCTCTCGAATTGGGACGTTTCAAAAGTCACCGATATGTATCGAATGTTCAAAAACACAAACTTTCAGCAATGGTTGATCAATTGGGACGTCTCCTCGGTGACAGACATGCGAGAAATGTTTTACGGCGCTGCATACTTTGCCGGATTCGTCGGAAATTGGAGAAGTGAAAGTACGAGTTTGCTCACCACTGACATGTTTTCGGGCGCGACGACATTTAACGCGAAGTATTCATCTTGCGGCGACGACGGACCTCCCAGTTCTTGTCGCGTTGCTTTGCTTGATAGTACTTTCAGTGATGCCGTAAGTAATTGCCTCGCAGAATCTGCAACCACGGGAGAATGCACAACGTACGGCGCGTCGTCTGATTTCGGCGTGATGCAGTATTGGGATGTATCCGGTGTCACGAGCATGAGCAACGCTTTCAAGAGCAAATCTTCATTCAACGCTGACATTTCGAGTTGGGATGTCTCGAGGGTAACAACAATGTACAGAATGTTCAAAGATGCACCAAACTTTAATCAAGATCTCTCTGGCTGGGACGTCTCTTCGGTCGATGCGATGACGGAAATGTTTCGTGGAGCGACCAACTTCAAAGGATACGTTGGGAGTTGGAATCCACCTACGTCCGCATCAACCACGAATATGTTCCTTTATGCATTCGACTTCAAAACGACGTTTTCGTGCGACGACGCAAACGATGGACCTCCTAATTCATGTCGCATTCCTTTGACCGATGCTACTATCTCGAGTGCCATTACCGCTTGTCTTGCAGAATCTTCCATGACCGGAGAGTGCACGGAGTACGCAATTTCTTCAGGGTACGGCATGATGCCGGATTGGGACGTCTCCGCGGTGACTGATATGGAGGAAGCGTTCAAGGATTATACTTCCTTCAACGCGGATCTCTCAAGTTGGGACGTTTCGAGCGTCGAAAATATGAAAAAGATGTTTAATGGAGCGACGAGCTTCAACGCAGTCATCACGGGTTGGGACGTTTCTAAAGTCAAGAATATGAAACAGATGTTTAATCAAGCTTACGCTTTCAATCAAGACATCTCGAAATGGGACGTTTCTAGCGTTGAGAATATGGAATACTTGTTTCGGGATGCCACGGCTTTCGATCAAGACATTTCGGATTGGTCAGTAAGCACGTCTGCACAGACCACGGAAATGTTCGATGGTGCGACTGCTTTCACCACTCCTCGACAAATTACCGTAGCAATTGCAACAACGCAAAATGTGTTCAACGATGCTGAAATTGACTTAGAGATTTCTGTAACAGCAAGTATATGCGCGTCGTCAGAGTGCAATCTCGAAACGACATCCAACGAAAGAGCTGAAGAAGGCTTGTATTGCGACGTGAAGATTTCAGACTCAGCCTGCTCGTCGAGCGATTTTGGCGACTCGCTTCCGTGCTTCTCTTGGCCAAACTTCATCGATGAATCGAAAGCCGCGGTGTACCAAAAAACACTCACCACTGCTGACTCGAATGGTGACTTGGTCACGGGAGAATACACGCTCGAGTACACGTGCGGTTGGAAATTTTTGACCGGGGTTGAATTTCCTGACATTTCCACCTCGAGGAGTGACTTCACGTTCAACGTGGCGGCAGATTGTTCGGAGTGGCTCCATCCGACGACGAGCGGTGTGTCGCACGCCGATACTTTTCTTTTGTCTGCGCCATCTTTCATCGAGATATCATCTACTTCGTGCACAAGCTCTGAGAGCATTGACGCGATAAAAGAGGCGCTTTTTCGTGAATACGACGAAGACGTGAGTGGTTCCTTATCGTACGATGAATTTTTTAATGCACTGGATACGCACGACGTTGACACTTCGCACCTTGAGCACTATGAAAGTAGTTACAGCGAAATTTTGCTTTCACACGTCATGAGCAGCGAAATTCTCCCTTTGGTGTGCCAGAATACGGACGACTTTACGAATATTAGGTTCACAAAAATCCACTATCCGGACTCGATGAGTGACACTCGAACCGAATGCGATGACGGCTCCACCTCGTGTCTCGATGTGTACACGTGCGAAGGAGGGACGGAGATACTCACCGCTGAATGGGAACACAAGACAGACAGAGGAGAGAATGATTTTGTGTGCGTGTACGCCGACGGCAAGCTGTTCAGAAAAGATACCCTCGACCAAACAAGTGATTCCTTTCCTACGACTCTTTCGGATATTCGCCCGTCGATGCGTACGGGAGATGACGCCATCGAAATGATTGCGCAATTTACGTTTGACGAAGATTTGAGAAACGATGCCGAGGACGACAGCACTGCTGTCACAGATACTAATTTTGAGTACATCTCGTGTGACGATAGTGGTGGTAGCTGTTTGAACAGTGTATCGAGCAACAGTGCGCAAGGATACGCATGGCAAGATGCGACGGAAATGACGAACAGTGCGATTATGTCCTGGGTGTATGTGATGGATAGTGGTAGCACTGCTACAGATATACTCTACAAAACGACATCTAGCAACGGAAACTACGAAATCGTCTTCCAGCTCCGGGGTTACGTTTTGGAAATGACGTACAAATCTCCGGGAGGAGGAACACAGACGATTGTCACCCATACCATAACTTCAACGTCTTCTAGTTCTACGGATGGTTACACTTGGCACCACGTCGGTTTGGTTTTGAACCAGCAAAGTAGCCAGACGGTGGACCTTTACTTTGATGGTAGTTTAGTAGCCTCTGTTGACACTGGGTCCGTGTCGTGGGTTGCAACTGACATTGATGCGTCCGACATGACCGCAACTGAGAAGATTCTCTTTACGTCGACAAAGATTAGCGATCGTAGCTTCATTTACGATGATTTTCGCATCTACAAAGGTGTCGTAACTGGGAAGCACATCGAAGCAATTTACTCATGCTCTCGAAGTCAAACGTGTTCTGATCTCGCGCATGCGAAACCGCAGTCGAGGCGTACGTACTGTCTCTTGCTCACTATAGGTGGATTACAAGCTGGCGTTGACCGGCCGTGCGCTACGGGACTTTATTACAATGGTTTAGCTGTCGATCTGAAAGTATCCATGTCCATGAAAGGGGCAATGTTCACCTTTCGAGATACTGAATTGATCGAAACAGGTTTCGAAGTGTTGCGGCAAAAAAAAATCGACGGTATTGGGCAGGGATACTCTACAGTTGTGATAATTGACAGTGAATTGAGTGGATGTGCGACGACGTTTGATTCAATCACGTTTTTCGACAGTTCATCTGTCACTACTCCTGGAGAAGTATGGGATTACAAAATTAGAACAAAGTATTCCACGACCAGTACTGCCAATATCGATTCGGATGCGTACGAGTTCACGACGCCTTGGTATGGGACGCTTGAAGGCGTCGTAACGGCTGGCGATAGTGAAGTATGGGTACCAGACGTTCGCGTATGCGCCCGCTTAAATACAAGTACCACTGTGGACTCGACGGAACTTGGAAGTTTCGTGGACGATGCGATCGTTTCGACGCTCTCTGACTATCGCTTCGTGGCACACTCTGATTCGAGTTTCACCGGCGACGCATATAAAGCCACAGACAATGATTACCAGACGACGGTGACGCTAAACGATAATGATTATCTGAAAGTAAATTTGGACGTGTTTGCATCAATCACAGAAGTCAAGATACGGCAAACGTCAGCTGACATTGGTAAGGATGCGCCCGTAGTTCGTATTCTCGATTTCGACGATCCGGACGATGCCGGAGATACTGGTTCGATGTGTATTTATAGCTCGTACGACACGTCGAGCTCGGGAGATCCCGAGCACACGTACACGTGTTCGGGCACTGACGTCACTGCGTTTCCAGGACAATACGTCACGGTTTTAAACACAGCTGGAGAAAGCGTGGACGTGTCAGAAATTGACGTTTCGGGTCAACAAATGGCGTGTCCGTACTACGGATTCAGCGACGACGACGGGAATTTCGAGATTGAGATTTTTGAATCTTCAGGTGTCTCGGCTAGAAAGGCCAAAGTCGCAGTGCATGCGTTCAAGACAGACGTGTACGATCCAGTAGACGCGTCTGTGTTCACACCGATGGAAGATGGGAGTGACGACGATTCAACGACAATCGCGATAAAATCGCCCGAAGCGGTTTTGATTGCGCTCGAATACGACGAAACTTCCTCATCGAGCGCTTCGTCTCCTCTCGCCGCGGCTGCTGCGTTTTTGGGCGCGAGCATGGGGACGGACTGCGATTACTCTAAAACGAGTAATAAACGTAAAAAATATGGTAAAACATCAGCATGCACTGATTCGGGCAATAAGTACTTGACTTCTGCTTCACTAGACGACTGCAAGGCTGTTTGCAACGAGTGCAGCTCTTGCGAGGGCTTCAGCTATTTATCAAGTTACGATTATTGTACGTTCCACTCAAGTACGGGATCCCAGACTTCTAACAGTAATTGGGACTTTTACACCAAAGGTGATTGCACCTCACCTTCACCACCGCCGAGCCCTCCGCCACCGCCGAGTCCGAGCCCACCGCCGCCACCACCTAGCCCACCACCACCGAGTCCGAGTCCACCGCCGCCGATTCCACCACCAAGTCCACCGCCGCCATCGCCTCCACCAAGTCCACCGCCACCATCGCCACCACCAAGTCCACCGCCTCCACCAAGTCCTCCACCTCCACCAAGTCCACCGCCTCCACCAAGTCCACCACCACCACCATCGCCTCCACCATCGCCTCCACCGAGTCCGCCGCCACCACCGAGTCCGCCGCCACCACCATCACCTCCACCGAGTCCACCACCGGCAGAATTTGTGGACGCTGACGACGACGATAGCTCACACGTATCCAAAGAAGAGTTTGCAGCTTACGCGCAAACGAGGATGGCGTACGAGGATGCATTTGTCGTTGTTCCGGACGACGTATGGAATTTATTCGACGACAATGGCGACGACAGTCTCGACGTGACTGAATTCATGACCGCGGTTTCGGCGTTTGATAACGGCCAAATCAAAGGCACACCCTGGTTGGTGTATTCGCTTCAAGAAACTGAATACTTGACGGATTTTTATGTCGATTACTATTCAATCCCTGTTTCTATTGATTTCGGAGAGAGCGAGGATCAGTGCAACGAGTACGCCTCGGATGGTGGTTGGACAGACGAGACTGGCGCTACAGTCGCGTGCACGACGTGCGGCTCGTTCGGCTCACTATTAGGCGGGTACAACACTCTCGCGAAAGATAGCTCTGTGCAGAAAGCATTCACTGATCTTTCTGCGCACACAGATGTGACCGTACTTCTCGATTTCGTTCAAATCGATTCGTGGGATAACGAGAGATTCTACGTCTACGCCGACGACGTGCTCGTGTATACGTCGAACACGCTTTACTTAACGGATGGGAGCACCAACGTGTGTGGCGCATCTTCCAAATCCTCTTGGAAGGATAACATAAACTCTGTGAGCTTTACGTTTGCGCACACGAGCTCGTCTCTGACTCTAAAAATCACGACCAATTTGAACAGCGCCGGCACGGATGAGTCGTGGGGAATACAGAAGATTGACCTTTATTTAAACGCCGAGTACCTCGCCATCGCGCTCGCTCCGAACGCGGATACCACCATGCCTATTTCAAACACCTTGTGGCAAACTTGGTACGAAAATATGACGGCGACGTTTTCTTCTTTTTCCTTAGCTTCTCCGGATAGTTCTGCGGATGACGATGGCGGACCGGTAACCTTGGGTGTCACCGATGCTACCGAAACGAAGTCTGCTTTCATTCCTCTCGTCGGGAGAACCTCTGCAAACGCGGTGCAAATCGTGTTCAATGAAGACGCAGATTCTGCGAAAACTTCCGGATTTGATGCTCTTCTTTCGACGTATTTTCCGTCGTCAGTGGCCAATCTGACTGTTCGCGCTACGGAGCAACTCACGGACGTTGTTCACATCTTTAATGTTGAAGACGAGGGCATCTACACTGAACAATCCGAAGTCAAGATATCTATGCAACATCTTGGTGTCGGCACGTCAATCATGGAAGATAACACCGTGGTGACAGTTTCCGGAATCGTGCGATTCCCGGGTAATCGCACTCAAGATGTCATATGCGGACTCGCGTATGCGACGATAAAGACTTACACGAAATCATGCAATGCATTCAACGAATGCGAATACGAGGAACCGATCGAGTATACAGCTGATGAGCTCGGTATGTTCGACATCGCGATAACGCCAGGTGAAACTGTTCTCTTTGCCGTGAGTTACGACGGTCACGACATTTGCTACGCGGGTACTGACATATCGGATGGATGCGTCGCTGAAGATCTCAGTTCTCCCTTGTCTGTGAGTACGAATGACTCCCCGATTCAGACGAACAGCTATGTCGAGCTTGAAGCAATTGCCGGTGGCGAATATATTGTATTTCAAGATGTTACCACTAGAACAATTGACATTAACTTGTACGCTGGCGCTTGCGGAGTAGCTTACGAGGATTATACGATGTTGATCACGCCCGCGAATGGTTGCGGTGCGGCATTCACCGTTTCTTCGGCGACTATCACTGGATCGACTGTCACCAAAAGTAGATATGCAACGGACACTGATTGGACTTTTGTCAACCCAGGCGATGACACTTCTTATGAGCGATATTGGCCATACGCGGCGATGGATTACTACATTCAGCTCGACAGCGCTCCAGATCTCTCGTCTTTCGATGAAAACTCGTTCTCTGGCGATAAAACTGGAGCGACGTGCACGTCTATGGCCTCAGATATTTTGTCCTACTTCCGCGACAGAGATTTGCTCGTGCGCACGCTCGGATTTCTTGTCAGCGAATACGAAAGCGCCGCGTATGAATTCCACGGCATGTTGTGCGCGATCCCGACAATATATTCTGACAGCAGCGGTTACAGTTCTTCTGAATCTTACGCTGCTATCGACGCTAGCGAAACATGCATGTTGAGTGACGATGGATCAACCAGCACGACTTTGAAAGAACACCATCTCATCGGCGCATCTTCAAGTACCAAGTATTCCGTAGTCGATACAAAATACGTTTGGTTAGAATTATTCGAAGCGCATCTTATTGGGGAAGACAATTATGATTACTGTTCTACGTTTTCTTCCGCAACGAACGGCGATCTGGGAATTTCTGTTCGAGTGACGAACGATGCGGACTCTCGAGTTTCCGAAAATCCTTGTCATTCTTCGAACGTCGCCGCGGATTCGTGTTACTCAACGAATGTTGACTCGACCAGCGGCTTGTTGAAGTGGACTCCGGACAGTTCTTCAGAAGTGGACTATTTCACGGTCTCTGCCCCCTCTGACTCTAAACCAAACCTCGTCTCTCCGTACAGGCGCGAATTATCTTTCCAAGTGATTCGCAACGACGGCTGGACAGAAACGACGCTGAACATCGATCGCGAGCTTGTTGTGCTTCGCAACAAAGTTCGAGGAGAAAGTACAACCAGCAACTCGCGGTACGTCACTGATGCAAAGTTTTATACCACAGCACCTATCCGGGGTTTGGTGTATACTGTAGTTCACGACCCGCCGGGAGGTGACTCATACGCAACGATTTCGCTCGGTACGAACGTGAACATGGAATTAGAGTTGGCAAATACTACAGCAGCCACCTTATCTGACGACGATTTCTGTGCCGGGGCTTCTTTTAATCCGAGCATTGCGTTTGAAAAAGGTATTTCGGTTGGTAGTGGTTATTTCAACGGAGAATTGGAAATTACGAAAGATGGGGATAAGAAACCTTCCGCGTTGGGTGTTGGCGTTTCTATAGGAGGTAGCAAAGAAGTAGTCGGACCAGAAGTCACCGTCTCGCTTTCGGGCGACAACGGATGGGACTTTTCAATGACTCTTGGACGCAATCTGATGTCTTCGCAAGATCCCGGCATGCCAGGGCGTCCCGGTGATGTCATTCTTGGCGGAGGTTTTGAAATCGTGTATGTGCGCACGGACACGCTCGATCTTGACTCGAGTACTACAGAATGCTTGACGATTACCGAGCAAATCACGTGGTTTCCGAGACAACCGACGAGTTATTTCGTCGATGTGTTCACAATCGAGGACAAGATCATACCCGAGTTGGAGGATTTGAAAGAGACGCTCGGTGACACTTCGACTAGTGTTGATGAGGTATGGCCCCCGTACCCTCCGCCTTCTCCTCCACCTTCTCCTCCTCCTCCTCCTTCTCCTCCTTCCCCACCACCTTCTCCGTGGAGTTTTACCCCAAATCCTCCTTCCCCACCTCCACCACCTACTCCTCCTCCTTCTCCTTTAGATACAAACAACGCGGTAGATGTCGAACTAAGTAGCCTAGAGTTCACTGCTGACCAAATCAAGGCGATATGGATCGAGCGCCTCGAGACTGCGATTACCGATTGGACGAATACTTTGGCGTGGGCGTCTCCAGATTTTAATCCCGAGTTGGAAGATGGCGATGATAGAGATGAAAAGTACGGCGACGCACAGGATAGTTATGATAAGTATGGTAAGCCGCTGACGGACAGCTCAGATGGTTTGTTCGCCTCAAGTGTGCTCAATGAACCCATCGAGGAATTTAAGGAGGCAGTCACAGCATTAGATCAGTCGTTTTTAGATGATTTTACCGGCGTACAGGAAACGTGGGAAGATATCAATGAAGATTTTACTAAAGTAGAAACGGTGTGGAACGAAGAATCCACGTTTCAAGAACTCGTGGATGACTATGAACCAAGTTCTGAGGACTACGTGCACTCGTATTATTCAAAGTATGCGACGGGTGAAAATTCTCTCTTCAACACGCAAAGCGAAGACACCTCTCTTTTCACGCGCGGTATGAACAGTCAGACGATAGATTCTGCAAGAGATTACGGCTTGGAGCCATCGATGAGTATTACTGGTACAAGCAGCATAGCAGATGCGATGAAAAGTATGAGCATGATCGACGCTTCCTTGTTTGGAGCGAGCTCAAAGTTTGGATTTGAGGAAAATACCGACAGTGCGGAGAATGATCCTCAAGGGGTCCCAGTGTTTGGTCAAGAAGCGTCAGAAGATAGCACGAGTTACCCCAAACACTATTTGACCTTTAATGGGGGCGGACAAGTTTTAGAGTTTTCGACTTCCATATCGAGCGGGATAGACGACGCTGGATGGACGTGGTCGATTGAAGCCGAAGGATCTGTCACGGAGACGTCGATAAATTCTGTAACTGTTGGTTTAGCCGAAAGTAACGTCGATATATTCAATACAAAGGGCAGAGCAGCGAGTCTCGAGCGCGCGATGGCTTGGAACAAGTATGGAGACATGGAAGTCACGTACGCTTTAGGGGACGGTGATCAAGGCGATAAATTTGTTGTCGAGATCAAATTTGACACGCGCTTTGGAACGCCCATATTTCGCACGGTTGGAGGTGCGACCAAATGTCCCGGAGAGCCAAACACCATGTGGAGAGAAAGCGGCATATCTCTCTCCGTGACCAGGGCAAAAGGGTTCGATAACACGTATCACATACTCCCCGGGACGAGCGCTCTGTACGATGTCACCATCACGAACGAGTCGCCGTATCGGGAGGGTCTTTCGCTTGGATTGGTCATGGCTACGGATGATTCGTACTCAGGAAGCGTCGGCGGAAACACGAAAGATTTGTCTGTGACCATTAACGGTGGAGCTGCAATTCCAGCGTTCGGCGGGATGTATAGTCTCAACGATGTTCCCTCTACTGATGACAACGGCGATTTGGTCAATTCTGTGATGACGCTTCGCGTCGATAAGGGTGCCGAGTCCAACTCGTATTCCGGTTTGGCCTTGGAACTTGTCAGTGAGTGCGAGTATTACCTGTCATCAGCGCAGCTATACCGCGACCCCATCAGCACGACAGCTGCCTTTGATGGTACCGGTGAAGTTGAGTGGGAACGCGTTTGTCCTCCGGTGACGTGGTCGTTTGAAACGTGGAGCGAGTACGCAGACTACACAGCCTCCTCGACGTCGTCGGAATACTTGAACGTGACGGTGACGAACCCGGACCCGATGAACTTGTGGTCGGCTGATGAAATCGACGGCGACAAGTCTGGAACGAATCATTTGGTACATCCTAACGTCGAATACGTGAGAATCCAGTTTCGTCGACCGGGCGTTGGCGAGTGGATCAACGCTTGGGAACCTGGAACGTGGAACAGCGACAACACGGTTTGGACCGCGTTTGATCCTGACTCGGATGTTTTGGAAGAATCGAGCGATATCTTTACATACGACATTGAAGACGTCGATCTGGCTTCGTGCTCGACGTCTCGCGGGGTTGGGTGCTCGCAAAAGTGGAACTTGAATCGTCAGTACTTTTTGAACGGCTTGAAAGAAGGTCCGTGGGAAATCAGAGCGAAGGTGTTTTGCTCAGGGTATGATTCTTTCGCCGGATCAGAATCTCGAGGCTCGGTGACGGACGAGAATTTGAATCTCATCGCAGACACGAAAGCACCACGACCGATTGCTAGAGAAGTATACGAGAACATGGTTCTCGTTGACTTTTCCGAACCAATAACGTGCCCGTATTTATCGGATACGGACATGGCGTACTCCGTCACGAGAACGACCGATTGCGACGGAAACGCCGTGGACGATTCCGAGGATATCAACGCGGTCAGCGACAACATTTTGGTATCCCATTACGATTTTGAATGTCTCACGCAAGACGTCAACGGACGAAACACTTGGATGATGACCGTACCAATCTCTTCCGCGGCTTCGTCGAACGCGTTGGCTGGTAAATACACCGTGACGATAAAAAGTGGTCACGTGACAGACGACGGGGGGAACACGGCGTCTGAGCACACGTTCACGGAGGAAATAATGTGCGACTCATCGAGCACGAGCACGGCGCTATTGGGAAGTACAACAAAGAAATCATCTGGTGTTAATACGAGCTCGAGTAACCTTGGCAGTGCCCATTTGCAGTCGAAACGTTTTGGGAACATCCCGATGAACGTCTATGCGGCGGCATTTTTGGCAATGCTTTCGTGCGGCGCCGCTATTGTATTCAAGAAAGCGACGAAAGGCAACGAAAACGATTCGGCGAAGGAAAGCGCCGGATTCGCTGAACTCGAAGTTTTAGAGCCTCTAGGTTCGACGGAATATTCGCGAAACGATTACGGCACATCCGGAGAAGGAGTGTTGTGAACGCTTCGACAAGAAATCTTTTATTAAGAGCACCTGAGTGTGTGGGGTGTATATAAAAAAAAATAGCCACCGAAGGTACCAATATTTGGTTAACGGGTTTATAAATTATATCTTCGTAGCATGTACATGTTAAAATAATTAAGACACATGAAAAAAAAACACGAGTTAACGCGAGAACGTTCAACAACCACGTTCAGCTGCAACATCCTCCGTCCATTTCTACTTGGGGATCTTCGTCTTCTTCAATTTCTTTAAACTGTTTGACAGCGTCCATCGCCGTCGACATTTTGCTCCACGTCTTCTTCGCCTTCTCCTTTCTTTTTTCTTCTTGCTCCTTCTTCAACTCTTCTTTCTTCCTTTTCGCTTCCTCTTTTTCTTCTGCCACCACTTTATCGGCTGCCTCTGCCCACTTTCCGACCACACGTTTGTGATGTAAAGTATTTTCTAAATCCTTTATTTTCTTCTTTCTCAGAGCCTCGTCGGCCCTGTCTTTCAACTTGCTTTTCATCGCGCCAACGCGTGCTTCCACGCGTTGGCTCTTCTCTTCCCGCTCTTTCTCCTTCATCTTCTTGAAATCCTCCATGTTCGAAAGAACGCCGCGCTTCTTCTCCTTCGCCGCCGCCATGGCCAAGCCGACCGCGTTCTGACCTTCGCGAATCGCTTCGTTCTTTCTCTTCGCGTTCGCCGCGAGGCGCGCGCCTTTGAGACTTTTCGCGACTGTCGCGCGACTCTCCAAACCCGCTTTCTTTTGCGCGTACGAATCAGTTTTGTGCCCAATATTCGCTGCGTTGCTTTTCAACGAGTCCGAGAGCTGTTGATTTTTCACTTTATTCGTCAATCCGCTCTCGACGCGTGCAAACTTGGACGTCAAAAGCTTTCTTCTTCTTCTTTCTTCTTCTTCTTCTTCTCCGTCCTCCTCCTCGTCGCTTTCGCCGTCTCCTGGGAAAAAAAAAGACCTCGACGCCGCCGCCGCGGCGCCCAAAACGACGCCGCCGCCGCCGCCGCCATCGCTGCCGCCGCCGCCACGACGCGCGAGAGACGACGACGACGACGACGACGACGACGACGACGACGACGCGCTCCAATTTCTCGACGACAAAAATCCGGACGATGCGAAAAGGAAAAAAAACACGCTCAACGTGGTGGCTTTGACGTAAAAAGCGACGCTTTGGACGCGTCCGCTTCTCGCTTTGCTCTCGTCACTCGTCGTCGTCGTCTTCTTCTTCGTCTTCTTCTTCTTTACGGACGTCGTCGTCATCTTTTGATTCGTTCGGGTCGCGCCCGAAATTTTGAGGTAAGGGGGCGCGGCTTCAAAGCTTTTTTTACGCTTACTTTTGATATTTAGGATATGTGAACACGGGTTTTTCGGACAAACAAAAGCTTTATACGTACTCATAATCATTTTTTATCATCATCATTATTATTATCGTTTATTTTGTTTTCTTCAATACCAGTTGACGAGAATGCTATTCCTCGGGATCCCTTTCCAGTGCTTGATGTTCGAGTTCGGCGCCGAGTGCCAACTATCTCTCGAGACTCGAAACGCGTACCCGGTGTTCGGTAAGTATCTGAATTTAACCTCGCACGGACTCTCGCCGTCGCCTCTCCCTGGTCGACCTCCTTCGCTGAGTTTCATCTTCTTCCGTTTCTTCCACTGGTCGGTGGTGTGCAAGCACGTCCCGTAATCCCACATCGGATCTGTTCTGTCCGTGACGTACAGCATCATCGTCGCGACTTTCATCGCGTCCATGTCCGTGTGCACGCGACCGTTGCTCTGTCCGCTATCGTCCGAAAATATTCGAATCTCTCGTCGTTTCACCTTGCTACTCTTCACCCCGAGCTTCTCAAAAAGCGCCTCCTCGAACGTTTTGCTGAACACGACGTCGTTCAAAAGCTGCCACGTCGCCCTCGCCTCCTCGTGTTCCCTCCACTTCTTCCCCGCCTTTCCGTTTCGCTTCAAAATCGCCCCGATATCCATCGCGTACCGACACCCAAACGCTCGACAACTCTTACTTTTACTCGCGTAATTCGAAAACGCCTCCATCGGAGGCCAATGCTTCGTCAAATTCTCGTACACGTCCTTTGGCCAAACGTCGCAAAAATACGTCGCGTATTTGAACGGTTTCGTAAACCGCCGCGCCTTCTTCACGCGCGCGACGGCGCGCGCCGTCGTCCGCCGCCGGTCAATCTGTTGTGTCTCTTCTCCACCACCAACAAACTCTTCCTCTTCAAATTCTTCTTCTCCTTCTCCTACTCCTTCGCACGTCGGGTACTCGCTCACTTTGTTTTGCGTCAGCTTCTCTTTCGGCGCCGGCGCGAGCAGAGACTCTTCTCCTAAAAACGAGGATGGTTTAGGGTTCGATGCTGCCTCCCATCCATCATCTTCCGTCTTCCCGCTTTCCCTTCCGGCGCCGAAAGTGTACCCTTCCTCTTCTTCTCCTCCGCCTCCTCCGACGTCGAGAGAAGAAGAATACGAAGAAGAAGAAGGAGAAGAAGAAGGAGAGTAAACGAACGTCTCGAGCGCGAGGAGCGCGATGAAACATACAAAGACGAAAAGCGTCGACGCTCGTCGTTTGGCGGAGACGGAGATGGATGATGATGTAAAGTCGTTCATTCTTTTTATCTCTCTCTCTCTCTTTTCTCTTAAATCTTTTCTTGCACACGATAGCGCGCACAAAGTAAACGCCCCCCCGGCGGGGTCGTCTCTCTTTTGCGTTTTCGCTTCTTTTGGGCGCGTTTATGTTCGCGATATATGTGTCACTCTTTCTCTCTAAAGCACATCAGATGCACTCTCTTTGGATTACACAAAAGCAGTGTTTAGGGTTTACAAAAAGTGCACTCATAAACCCTAAACCCTAAACCCTAAAACTACTTTTCGGGATTGCTAAAAAGCGCGCAGAGATGAGCGTGTTCTTCTTCTTCTTCTTCTTCTTCTTCTCGTCGTATACATATATTCGCTTTGGTCATCTCTTATAAAGATTTCGGGTCAGAGAGAGAGAGAGTCTTCTTTCTTTCTTTCTTTTCGGGGGGGGTGACGCGCGCAGACGCGCGCAGCACAGAGCAAAGTTGGAAAGAAGAAGAAGAAGATGATGATGATGATGACGACAATATCTTCCCCGCGCGATGTTGACGGATGAGTAAACAACGGAAACCGCCTTTGGTCGTCGCCTCGACGACCTTCTTCTCCTCCTCCGCCTCTTCAAAATCAGGAGGAGGAGGAAGGAAAGAAGAAGAAGAGCGGGGTGGAGGTTTTTCCTCTTCTCTTTCTCCTCTTTTTCTTCTCCTCGCGCAGTTTGGGGCTGTCTTTTTCCTTCTCAGAGCGGCGCTTTCTTCGCCTTCTGTTGCGTCTTCTTCGAGAGACGCGTCGTCCGCGGCGGCGGCGATCGAAGAAGAAGGCGGCATCTTTGGTTTTTCGGCGAATAACGAGGGAGATTTTGTGTCTTCTTCTTCTTCTTCTTCTTCTTCTTCTTCTTCTTCTTCTTCTTCTTCGTCGTCGGAGCGAGAGGCGCGACGGCTG
>Ga0255757_10002064_pt1 | contig 19180 bp, 12 predicted proteins | sample 071ome_27_FD_179957 | JGI IMG/M metagenome (GOLD analysis project Ga0255757, IMG submission 179957) | Coastal salt marsh microbial communities from the Groves Creek Marsh, Skidaway Island, Georgia - 071409AT metaG (version 2) | ecosystem: Environmental > Aquatic > Marine > Intertidal zone >...
TGGATGGCGGGTGATGATTTGTCAGCGATTTTTGATCGCGTCATGGCGTGGCAGGGCGAGGATGCTTGGCTGCAAAAAGCCAGAGATGGATTCGCCCATGGTTCACCGCTGGCGGCGACATGGATATTCCGTCAGTTAAACGACACACGTGATGCCAGTTTGAGGTCCGTTTTTGAGTCCGAGCTGGTGTTGGGCTGCAACATCATGCGCCACCCTGAGTTTGCCGAGGGGGTTCGTGCGCTACTGGTCGATAAAGATCGCTCGCCGGCCTGGGCTTACCCTGACCTTGCATCGGTGCCGGCCGAGGTGGTCGATACCTTCTTTACCGCGCCGAATGCAATGCCGGCGCTCGGATTGCCGGAGTAAATTATGGCGACGATTGCTTTTCTGGGTCTTGGCAATATGGGCGGACCCATGGCCAAAAACTTGATCGCCGCGGGGCATTCGCTCACGGTTTTTGATCTCGTCGAGGCAGCTTGCGCAGCACTCCAAGCTGAAGGCGCCAGCGTCGCGGCGTCGGCTGCGGAGGCCGCGGCTAACGCCGAGGTGATTATCAGTATGTTGCCTGCGGGCAAACATGTGGCAGCCACATTCCTGGGGGAGGCGGGCTTACTGGCCAATATCTCCAAAGAAACCCTCATTCTCGATGCCAGCACAATTGATGCCACAACTGCGCGCGAAGTCGGTGAGGCGGCAGCGGAGTTGGGCATCGACTTTATGGATACGCCTGTATCCGGTGGTGTGGCGGCGGCTGCCGCGGGCACCTTGGCCTTTATGTGCGGTGGTAGCGCAGGGGCTTTCGAGCGAGCGCGACCCATTCTTGAGGGCATGGGCAGCGCCGAGAAGATCTTTCACGCGGGCCCCGCCGGCGCAGGTCAGGTCGCCAAGGCGGCCAATAATATGCTGCTGGCGATACACATGATCGGTACCTGCGAGGCGCTGGCGATGGGCGAGGCCCATGGGCTACAGCCGGCGGTTCTGTCGGAAATCATGAAGGCCAGTTCAGGCAACAACTGGTCGCTGCAAGTGTATAACCCGTGGCCTGATGTGATGGCGGGTGTTCCCTCAAGCAATGATTACAAGCCGGGCTTTATGGTCGACTTGATGGTGAAGGATTTAGGTCTCGCTTGTGAAGTTGCCGAGAGTGCTGGCGTTGCCAATCAGCTGGGTAAGCAGGCCATGGCTGCTTATGTCGCGCACCAGGGCGATGGCAATGGGCCGCGTGACTTCTCTTCTATTTTGAATTGGGTTAAGCGCCAATAACTGGCTGCGGTCATTTAATTCTGAGTCACCCAGTCACCACCTAGCTTGGCTTTGAGCGGGCCTAACCAGGGCTCGTAATGCTTCCATTGCTCCAACGCGGTCGAGAAAATCGGCTGTCGAACCTGTTCCGATGACGGCGTTCGCACATTGCGCTCTGTTTTATGGAACTCGAGGCAGGCCTCCTCGAAGGGTAGACCGCAGAAATCAAGCATGCGGCGCACCTGGGTCTCCAGATCTGCGACCACGTCCTCGTGCTGCACGCGCAGAACAAAACCGGGAAGGACGGCATCCCAGTGATCCATCAAGCGTATGTAATCGAGGTAATACTGTGCGATGTCCTCAAGGTCGTAGCTGAACATTTGCCCTTCGGCGAACAATTGCTTGAATCCCGAGAAACAGCACGACATCGGGTCTCGCCGGGCATCAATAATTTTCGCGTTAGGCAGCATCAATTTAATGAGGCCAATATGCCTGAAGTTATTGGGCATCTTGTCAATGAAGAACGGTGCGCCCATGCGGTGTATCTGGGTGTCCCGAATGTATTCCTCTCCCAGCGTATTGAACTGGTCGGCTGACAAATCCGCGAGGTTAAATGGGTATTTCTGGTTGTCGGCCCGCTGCCCGAGACGGCGTAATTTCCCGCTAATGGAGAGTACGTTCGGCAATTCCAGCGTGCCGTCCACCATGCTATGTGAGGAAAGGATTTGTTCGAGTAATGTGGATCCCGCCCGCGGCAGTCCCAGAATGAAAATCGGGTCCGGTGCCGCACATCCGGTTTCTTGGGCGAAGAGCTCGCGGTTGCATGCAGCGATTTGCTCATCACACTCTTTTGAAGTGCCTTCAGCGTGGTACTGAAGTTGTGCTTTTTTAGTGGCGTTACCTTTGGCGTAGTGAACGAAAGAGCGCTCGTAATCTTTACGATCCTCAAAAGCCTTGCCCAGCGCGAATTGAAGATAGACTCGATCTTGCCCGCCCAAATGCGGGTTTTGATCAAGCGCTTCCATGGTGGCAATTTCTTCGTCACTGAATTGATACACCTTGAGATTAGCCAGCGAATACCATGCGTCGCAATAAAAAGGCTGTGCTGCCAGCGCCGCGCGGTAAGCCAAGATTGCCTCGTCGGCTTGACCGCAGGTCTTAAGCGCATGCCCCTTGGACACATGGGTGACTGGGTCGTGAGGGACGCGATCAAGGATTTGTTCAAAGAGTTCCAGTGCCGTCTCGTAGTCGCCTAGCTGCATGCACTGAATGGCGTAGAGAGATTGCAGCTGAGGGTTTTCCGGTGCGTGTTCGAGAAGCGCTTTCGCCTCATCCACAGCGCGCTGAAACCGTTGGCGCTTGCTGAGTATCTGCACGTAGTCCATCCGAGCCTGTCGATGGCTCGGATCAAAAGCCACTGCACTCTCGAGCAGAAACTCAGCATCCTCTAGCACGCCGTGGCGTGCAGCGATCTCTGCGAGAATGCGCATTCCATCGATGTGTTGGGGGTTCTGCTGCATAAACTGACGGCATAACTGTTCAGCTTTGTGAAGTTTGCCCTCGTGCAGTAAATCCCAGCTGGCAGCGAGGTTGGGCGGGAGCGACTCAAGCCACTGCAGGCGCTGCTGGATTTGCGCCAGCCTCTCAGGCTGCGAGCCATCGCTCAGAAAATGGGCCTGTGCTGCCCAGCTTGCCTTTAGCCCCGGGTTTAAATGGCAAGCGGTACCGTACGCGCCCAGCGCTTCCGGGCGCATTCCCGCGTCTCTGTAAAGGTGCCCCAGCTCCTGAAATGCGCGCCCGTAGTTAGGGTGTTGCGCTACGAGTTGCAGCAGGACTTTTTCCGCTTGCGGGAAGTCCTGTGCGTGGCGCAGACAGACCCCGCTCATATACAGGCCCATGCGCGATGTCTTTGCTGCCTCGGGCAGGGACGTTATGGCGGTTATCGCATCTTGTATCGCGCCGCGCTGAATGAGTTGCTGAATGTGATTCAGCGCATCAGAAAAATCGGCAGCAGAAGATGACATAGTGAAACCTAGTGAGATTGGAATCGTCAGACAAAAAAAGTGCCCCGACAGGGGCACTTTTTCAGGAACGCTGTTGCTTCAATATCGATTAAAAATCGAACGAGACGCGGACTCCCATTGTGGTCGGTGGCGCGAGTGCTAATCGCTCTCGGTCGTTAACGTAGTTAGCGCCGGTCACGACTTCTTCGTCCGTCAAGTTAGTGACGAACGCTTCCACCATCCACTTATCGGCTCGAACTCCAGCTGTAATGTTAGCCACAGTCCAGCTTGGCACGCTCATCCTGTTGATCGAGATGATGTCGCTGTAGGAGCTCGCTGAATGAGCGAAGCTGGGCATCACGTGCGCTGTCCAGCCATTACCCATGGTCCACTCGTAGCGTGCCCAGAAGTTCCCCTGGAACTCGGGCGCGTAGGCGAGCTCGAAGCCCTCTTGCACATCCTTCGATGGATTGAGTACGTCCGTAATTTCCGTATCCAAGAAGGAGAAAGCGAGACCCATGGTCAGGTTGTTACTGGCTGCCCATGTGATGTCGCCCTCCATGCCGGTGACTTCGGCATCGGCGGCATTATCTGAGAAGAAAAGGTTTACGATGCTGGTATCAAAGATCGTGGTCTGCAGATCCGAGATATCCAGGAAGAACACTGAACCGTTGAAGCGCAGGTTGCCGTCCAGCATATCGAGCTTCCAACCGAGCTCAATATTGATCAGCTCATCGGATTTCACGTCAAACGGCACGGTGTAATCGTTTTCGGCCTGATAGGCACCACCCGGGCGGTTCAAGAGTCCTGTGCGGAAACCCTCTGACCAGGTTACGTACCATAGGTGATCATCATTGGGTCGGTATGACAGCGTCACCTTGCCAATCACACCGTCGTCTTCCGCTTTATCTGGCGCATAAATGCTATTCACGATGCGCTGATAGTTGGGATCGTCCTCCGCCGGCAGGTTGTCGGGTGTGTAGACCGGGCTCGCTTCATAAGGGAAGAAGCCAGAGTAAGTCCAGCGGATTGACTTGTCGCCGTCGTACAGGTCATTAATGTTGGTGCCGAACTTGTTGTAGTCGGTTCCAGACATGTTGTAGAAGGACGAGTTCGCGCTACCGGCAAGATCCACTTCGTAATCAAACCAGCGCAATCCACCGGTGACTGACCACTTGTCGGTCAAGTCAAATGAGACCTCGCCGAAGATACCCATGCGGTCGTCTGTCCGCAGGATATCGTTGCGGAATACGGTGTCCCTGGGGTAGGGCCCCGCGCCTACTCTATAACCGCCCTGACCATCGTAGGGATAGTTGTAGTTTTCCGGGAAGCCGAAGCCGGTGCCGTTGTAACCGCCGCCCCATACGTCGACAAACTTATTGCCGGGGTATGAGAAGTCCACCATCTCGGTGAGCTCCATTTCACTGAAGAAACCGCCTGCGGTAATTCTTACGCGCTTGTCTTGGTCGGTGCTGAAGCGGATTTCATGACTAGTGAACTCGCTATCCACTTTGTTGGTGGTGTAGAGGTTCGGCGCCTGACAGGTGCCTGACGGAATGCCCGCACCGGCAGGAGAATAGCCGGTGTAAGACACATAGTAGTCACAGATGTAGTAGGGAATGTACTGGCCGATAAATAAATAGTCGGAGTAGTCAGTGCGTTGGTCGGTTTCGCGCTCGGTGAACGCACCGGTGTAGAGGACTTCCAGCGCGCCAATACGGCCTTCCACTGTCCAGTGGAAATTAGTGTACTCGTCTTCAACAAACTCTTTTTCGAAACGCTGGATCTGGTAGTCATCACCCAGATTCGGGTCAGTATAGAAAGTACCGTCGCTCTCAATTTTTTGAGCCATAGCGCCCACAGTCAGACGCCAGTTACTGTTGATGTCCCACATTGCGCTGACGCGGCCACCTGAGTAGGACGTGTCGTTAAAGTCATCTTCTACTAGGGACGCATTGTTGGCTTCGAGGAAGGTCACGTTGCTGAAATCGGTGACTCCCGACTGGAATCCAGCGCGGAACCCGACCGGCGTTCCGTTTGACCTAACGGTATCTGCCGTACGGAATCGAGCACTTTCTCGCGCTGTTCGCGTGCCCGCTACGTTGTCGATATAGCCGCCTTTCTCGTCAGCGAACACAACGCCGCGAATGGCAAAGTTATCGCTGACGGGAATGTTCAGCATGGCGCTAATGTTGTAATTGCCTTCGCCGTCTTTCATTGCCGAGGCGCCCGCTTGGACGCGCCCATAGAAGCCAGATGTATCGGGCTTGTTTGTGATCAGTCGCACCACCCCCGCCTGTGAACTCGCGCCAAATAGCGTGCCCTGGGGTCCTGCCAGCACCTCTACGCGGTTAATGTCTGCGATATAAATATCAAGGTTACGGCCGGGCTGCGCCATCGGTTGTTCGTCAAGATAGAGCGCCACGTTCGGGCTCAAGCCTGCTACGCCCGAAATCGTCAGCGCAGGAGTGGTCGACGCCACACCACGGATATACATGGTGCTCTGGCCCGGGCCTGCACCACCGGCGGATACGTTCGGCAACTCAATCAGATAATCATTGAAGTTGGAGATACCCCGCTGATTGAGGGTTTCTTCGGTCAGCGCGGAAACGGCAACCGGAACATCCTGCATGCTTGCGGATTGCTTGGTCGCGGTGACTACTACCTCTTCGAGCGCCGCATGCGCTGTTGAGGAGACGATTGGCAGCAGCGCAACGCCGAGTGCTGCCGCGAGCGGGGTGCGTTGAAAACGATGGGGATGTGACATGGTGACTCCCTTGTTTGTGTAATAGCAGAAAAAGCGAAATCTTTATCGTTATACCCCAACACCCTACCGATTCTGGCCGCGTCGTGCAAATTGGACACTTGTCGGAGACAAGTAACTTGCCTTGCCGGGGCTGCACTTTCACCTTAGTAGCGCACCGGTTTATTGGCTTAACGCCATGGGGCTCGGATACGGCCCGACAATGCGGGATAAAACCGGCTGGATAAACGCGCCTCTTCTTCGGGTACACTGACTTCGAATGCTGCAAAGAGAGTCCGATGTCTGAGCCTGCTGAGCAACGCTTTATCATTGATAAAACAGTATTTTACCCCGCTTTAATTCTGCTATTCGGCGCCATCTTTTTGCTGCTGTTGGTGCCAGAAAAGGGCAGTGACCCTTTCGCCGGGCTGCAAGCGGTCATTGTCGATACCGCCAGTTGGTTCTATGTGTTTATCGCCGGTTTGGTGTCTGTGGTAGTGATTGGCCTCGCGATCTCGCGGTACGGCGATATCAAGCTCGGTCCGGACCACTCAGAGCCTGAATACAGCTATGGTTCCTGGTTCGCGATGCTGTTTGCGGCCGGTATTGGCATTGGGCTCATGTTTTACGGTATTGCCGAGCCGGTCATGCATTTCTTATCGCCACCGACGGGCCCCGGCGGCACCCCTGCGGCGGCCACTGAGGCCATTCAGATCAGTTATTTTCACTGGGGCTTTACGGCCTGGGCGATCTATGCGGTCGTGGCCATGATCCTCGCTTACTTTGCCTACCGGCACGATCTCCCGCTCACACTGAGGTCGGCCTTTTACCCACTGATTGGGGAGCGCATTCATGGACCCGTTGGTGCGGCGGTAGACGTATTCGCGGTGATCTGCACCACCTGTGGTATCTCGGTGAGTTTGGGTTTGGGGGTGCTGCAGATCAATACAGGCTTTAATTACCTGTTTGGTTTGCCAATTGACGTGTGGGTTCAGGTCGGACTCATTTTTGCGACGATGGCACTGGCCACTGCGTCGGTCATTTTGGGGTTGGACTCAGGTATCAAGCGCCTGTCCGAGATCAATGTAGTGCTTGCAGTCATGCTGCTGTTGCTGATCTTGCTCACAGGCCCCACTGCGCTGCTGCTGGCGGGAACGCTGCAGAATTTTGGGGCGTATGTGGCGGGACTGATTCCCCGCACGCTGGACATGTACGTCTATGAGCCCACCGAGTGGTTTGGTGGATGGACCATCTTTTACTGGGGCTGGTGGATCAGCTGGGCACCTTTTGTGGGCGTGTTTGTGGCGCGCATCTCCAAGGGGAGGACGATTCGGGAGTTTCTGGTGGGTGTGACTGTCGTGCCTACTTTGTTTATTTGTTTGTGGATGGGGGTATTGGGCGGCAGCGCACTGGATGTCATTACCAACCAGGGCATTGTCGAGTTGGGTACGGCAGTGCAAGAAAACCCCGCGGTGGGGCTGTTTCGGTTCCTGGAGTTTTTACCTGCCACCGAGCTGCTCAGCGTGATATCCCTGATCATGATTGTGATTTTCTTTGTCACTTCGGCAGACAGTGGCGCCATGGTGCTCAACATGCTGAGCGCCAACGGCGTCGATAACACCCCCGCATTACAGCGCACCATTTGGACCTTTGTTATCGCGCTGGCGGCTTCTCTTTTACTGCTGGGAGGGGGGCTACAGGCCCTGCAAACCGCGACCATTGCCAGCGCGCTCCCTTTTGCTGTGGCGACGCTCGGTGCGATGTGGGGGTTTGGTCGTGCTTTGTTGGTCGATGGTGCCAAGCGGCAGGCGCACTCCATTCATACCCCTCCCGCGATGGCCGCCGAGGGATGGCGGGATCGCCTCAATCTGCTGCTGGATTATCCAGATCAATCGGCAGTGCAGGCGTTTCAGCGCGATTCTGTGCTGCCGGCCATGCAGTCGTTTGCTGACGCACTAGCCGGGAAGGGTGTCGCGGCAAGTGTCACGGTAGATGAGCCAGAGTTGATTGTGCGGCTGATCGCATCCCATGGTGAGGAGGTGAACTTCGTCTATGAAGTGCGCGCGCGAAGCTTGCCTTTGCCCGACGCCTCTCTAGGTGCCATTGAGCACCATGGCGGGCGTCAGGATCGGTTCTTCAGGGCCGAGGTGCATCTCGCAGAAGGTGGGCAGGACTACGATGTGATGGGCTGGACCAAAGATCAGCTCATTGTCGACATCCTCAATCAGTACGAGGATCACCTGCATTTCCTACACATGGTCCGCCACTGACCAGCGGCTTCACTGCTCAATTTTGACGGGATGAATGGCAGCTTTGGTCCGGTTGGGATTCAATTCAAGCATTTGCGGAATCATGGTGTTGAGCGCCGCCTGCCGATTCTCCGGTGCGGGGTGCGTGCTTAAAAACTCCGGTGGCCTGTCCTCGCTGAGATCCCCCATCTTTTGCCACAGCGTTACGGCTGCTTCGGGGTCATAGCCGGCCTGGGTTGCCAGCACCATCCCCATGACGTCGGCCTCAGTTTCAGCCTCGCGGCTATTGGGTAGCGTTAGCGCGACATTAGCCGCTACCGCGGCACCTGCCATGGCCGTACTGCTGTCTGAAGCCGCGCCAATAACGACAATGCCCAGCGTAGTCGCCATCGCGCGGGACATGCGTTCCGCCGTATGATTTGCCAAGGCATGAGAAATTTCATGGCCCATAATTTGTGCAAACTCGTCGTCGGTCAGTTCGAGTTGGTCAAAGAGGCCTGTGTATACCGCCATGCGTCCACCCGCCATACACCAGGCATTAACGGTCTCGGTGTCATCGACAATCGCAACACTCCACTTCCAGTCCACGCTCTCGGGAAACTCCTCAACCGCGATGGAAACTAATCTGCCGGTAATTCGTGCTACCCGCGCCACAGTCAGGGGATCGCTGACCAGCTTATCCTCGTCATCGAGTTGTCGAACCGTATCCAAATAGGCCGCCTCGGACTCGATAATGGCGGCATCGGGTGAGATCAAAATAAATTGAGTCCGCCCCGTGGGGCTGGTCGCGCAACCGCTCAGAGTAAAGAGTACCGCTGGGAGCGCGAGGATGGCGGCTAGGGATTTGAGGGCTTTTATCTGAATGCTTGGGGGCATATCTGCGATTCTCTCAAGTCGCGTTGACTGCATTGAGCGTAGTCAAAATGAACTCTAGCCGCCACGGTATTTTTTGAGAAACGCATTGGTAAAAAGGCGGTATTTACCCCGCGGGGAGTTGTGCCCATCTAGTTAGCCGGGTTCGGACTCTGCCCCTGCGGTGACGCGGAGCAGACCCCGATAGACGCCGCGTGCATTGGACTCGCCAATGATGACCCGGTACACGTCTTCACTGATCGGCAGGCTGATGCCTTTCTCGCGAGCCAGCTCGATCACCGTGGGTGCGCTTTTTACACCCTCGGCGACCATATGCATGCTGTCGATGATGTCTCCGATGCGCCGACCCTTGGCGAGCTCCATGCCGACATGGCGGTTGCGACTTTGCGGACTGGTGCAGGTGGCAATCATGTCGCCCATACCGGCAAGCCCGGCAAACGTCGTGGCTTGGCCTCCCAAGGCGCTCCCAAGCCGGCTCATTTCAGCGAGTCCGCGTGTGATCAATGCCGCCCGGGTGTTGTCGCCGGCGCCTAATCCGTCACCCATGCCTACAGCAATCGCAATAATATTCTTCAGCACGCCACCTAGTTCACAGCCGATCACGTCCCGGTTGGTATAGACCCGAAATAGCCCCGAATTAATTATGGGCTGCAGGGCCAACGCCGCCTCATGTTGCTCCAAAGCGAGCACGCTCGCCGCCGCCTGCCCCGCGACAATTTCTCGTGCCAGGTTAGGCCCGGTGAGTACGCCGGGGATCCGGTCGGGGGCGACCTCGCGAATGATCTCAGTCATGCGCATGCGGGAGCCCCGCTCCAGGCCCTTACTGAGACTGATGATCGGGATTTTTTTAGGAATGCCCGGCAGCGCGTTGACCAGCACTTCACGAAAATGGCTGCTGGGCACCCCAATCAACACCGCGTCCGCTCCAGAAACGGCCTCGATAATGTCCTCGGTCGCAGTGAGCTTGTTGTGGAGCGGGAGGTCGCCAAGATAGCGGCTGTTGCGTCGCTCGGTATTAATTTCTTGGACAATCTGCTCGTCGCGTGCCCAAAGCACTGACTCGCAATTGCGGCTGATGACCGAGGCAGTGGTCGTGCCCCAGGAGCCACCGCCGAGAACCGCTATCTTAGACTGCGCCACGTGCGGCATCCCTCAGCGTGCTGGCGCCTCTTGCAGCGATACTCAGCGCACGTATGACCTCCAGTCGCCGGATTAGCTGATTCAGCGCTTCCGCCTGCTCAAGCCGGCCGGATTCGCTATCGATGAGTTGACGACTGGCTAGCATCTTCCAGGCGTTAGCAAAGAGCAGCTTTCCAACGGAGGCCTCGCTACTGATTCGACGCTGCAAGTATGCCTGCTTGCCGTAACTCATGCACCGTTCAACAAACGTGCCCTCATCGAGCGGTTGTCCAGCTTGGTGGTGCAGCAATATGTCGGCGCCTATGCTGTAGGCCTCGGCGAATACGGAAAGCGCAATGTGCCCGAGTTTCGGCGAGAGTGAGTTCAGGATGCTGCGGGCATTGTCGCGATGTTCGGTGAGCTGTTGCTGCCAATCGGGCGCGTCGCGGCGCAGCTCTTTACTGATCTGCGCTTCAAAAGTAGCGCTGTCCGGGTAGAAAAATTCAAACTTGAACAGATCCCGCAGTTCGCGCACCTCGCTCCAGAATTGATCCAGTGCATTGTCCTTTGGCGCGTCTTCGGCCACGGCTAAGAGCGCGAGCTCTGCCATCGCACGATGCAGGAAAAAGTGCACGATGGTGTTACGGTAAAAGCTTGCAATTGGCGCCTGCCCGTCCGCAATGCCGTACACCGTCTCGGGCCCGCCATCGAATCGGGTGATGATCCCTTCCTGGATCATATTACCTAGTAGGCCGGCCATGTCCGCCGCAAAATTCAGATTAAAGTCAGGGGATAACCTGACACCTCTACGAGTCGCCCATTGCGTCATGTCCGTGACTTCACGAACGATCTCGGCTTCAGTGAGCGCCCGAGGGAAAGCGCCCAGCAACGTGGCCGATACCACTGCCGGGAAAGTGGCCGGAGTGACCCGGTTCGCTTCTACTGCCACTTGAAACGCTATTTTGGAGATGGTCAGTTGATCCTCAGGATCGGGTGCGGTGGTTAGCCGGACCGGCTCACCGAAATCGACATGAATACGACCCATCGGTCGCGCCAATCCCTTCAGATAGCGCACGAGCCACCCCACCGACTCGGGCGCCTTGGGCGTGCCGGACTGTTCTCGTGCGTACTCCTCGGCATCCCGCACCAGATCATAGGAAACGGACACCGGAATAATGTGGATATCTTGAGACCCCGCGTGGTACGCACCCTCGAGGACGTACTTAAGCAGCCCATATTTCGGGGGCATTAATTTGCCCAGTCGCGACCGCGTCCCCTCGAATGACCAAGTCATTGGGAAGCGCTTTTCCATCAGGTAGCCGATGTATTGCTTCAAACTGAGTTTATAAACGTCGTTATCCTGAAAGCTCCGCCGAATAAAAATGGCGCCCGCGCGTCGCAGAAAAAAACCCAAAATGGGTATGTTGAGGTTAGCGCCACCAAAAAAGTGCGGCATCGGAAAATCGTTATCAAAAAGAATTTTTGGGACCACAAATCCATCAATATAGGTTTTGTGTGTCCAAAGAAGCGCCGAGGGATAATGTCTGACGATGTGCCGAATGCGCTCCAAATCCTCTCGGTCGTACTGCAACGATTTGTCGTAGCCCAGTCCTAGGCAGACCTCGCATAGCTTGGCCCAGACGTCGAGCCAGAAGCGAGTCGGGACAGATATCATTTCCTTCAGATATTCACTGGCTTCTGCGCGTACTGCTTTCGAGGGCGTTCCGGATGCATTGGCAATGGCCATCAGCCCCACTTTGAATGCCCGGTTGTTGCGAATACTTTGATGCACATACCGCGGTACTTTGTAGCGGCCCCCCATGAGCCTGCGTTCCGCAATATCAAGTACCACCGCTGCCTGGCGTGCGACAAAAATGGCGAACTCTTCTTGGCCGGAAAGTGCCGCAAGCCCCGTTTTCGATTCGAAGCGGCTCGCGAGCTCCGCGACGGTGCCGGGCTCTCCCTGGGTCAAATGGAGACGGGTCGGATTGACCCGTAACGCTCGGCCGGCAAGCCATGCAGGCGGGCGACGATCTCCGCCGCGGATGATGTCGCCGATGCGCGGGCCCGAGCCCGGGGCTCGCTCGCGTCGAAGCCAGGAGGCTCTTAGGGGTGCGACTGTTGCGCCGGCGTGCTCCTGTAGCGCGGCTTCCAGCGGATACACATTCAGCGGCTTATGATCGTCACCTAGGTCGAGATAGATGATGCTGCATGAACCGCCTGCTGCGGCATGATCATCCACCCACTGGTGTAGCAGGCGTCGCTCAAAGCCGCGTGACGTATCCAACAAAAAGATGACATGTGACGCCCCACCGGGCCAGGGGCTAATCGCCAGTTGCGTCGGCAACGGGGTCGGCGGGCTCACTCAGTGCCTCGTAGCCGGAGCCTCTTGCTCACGTTGGGGCTGCGCCTTTATCTGCCGGGTTTTGATTTCGCTGGTCCGCCGCCGATTACCACGTGACGCGGTGGCACTTTGCCCGTTATCAGAGGGGGTGGCGGCCTGCTCTCTGGCGACCTTTGCGCGCCCTTTACCGCGAACCTCGGGCTTCAGGTCATCCGGTGTCATTTTATGAAGGTTCGCGGTCTCCGCAACCGACAGCTCCGGCTGGCCCAGCGCGCGCGCAAATTGATTTCTGACCTCGGCAATGTGTTCGTCGATCTGTTGAACTGACCACTCAGCGGTCTCAATGGGTGGCAGCACGTCTACTTTTACCGTGCCGCTGCGGAAGATCTTGTCGCCTTTGGGAGAAATATCGCCTGAGTTATGTATGACGACCGGAACAATAGGGGCCCCCGATTGGATCGCGACATGGAAGCCGCCTTTCTTGAAAGCGCCGAGCTTGCGAGTAGGTGCGCGGGTGCCCTCCGGGGCGATCACCAGGCTCTTGCGCTCGTTCTTCATGGCGCTGACCAAGGGCTTCATTGTCTCAATCGCTGCCTTCCGGTCGCTGCGATCGATAAACACGACACCGGAAGCGCCCATCAGGGGTCCTATTAATGGCAGATTCTTGAGCTCCCGCTTGCCGACTCCGACAATGTCACGGCGAACCAAGCTCGCCATGATCAGCATGTCGGCATTGCTTTGATGGTTGAACATAAAAATTGCCGGGCGGCGATTCCATAGATGCTCTCGACCCTTAACGTCCAGATCAAGTCCGATGAGCGCGCTAGCGGTGTCGGCGAAGAGCGCGATTGAAAAGTTAATAGAGTCGCGCCTCGAGCCGCTGAGCGCATATAGCGGTAGTGCCATCATTGCGCTACCGACAATAGAGCCCGTGGCAGCCAGTGAGCGAATGACCTGCCCTCCCGACGGATTCCCGCGGCTGGTGAATTGCGCCGTGGTCCAATCGCGCTCGCGGGCGATGGCGCGCAATTGTCGACTTCCATTCAGTACCACCGGCCGTCCAACCGCTTCCAAAAGCTCGATATCGTCAGTGCTGTCGCTGTAGAAAAAACAATTATCGAGAGAGCCGTTGTGTGCTTCGGTAAATTCCTCGGCTGCCAGCACCTTGCCTTCACCGAAGCACGTCGGCCTCTCCACTGCCCCCGTGAATTGGCCATCAACCACCTCTAGGTTGGTCGTGTAGACATGATCAATGCCAAGATCTTTTGCAGCGGGGCGCACTTGATACGGGGTGGCGGAACTTACAATCGCGATACTGTGGCCCTTGGATTGATGGGCTTCGATCAGTTGGCGAGCCTCGGGGTAAATCAACTTTGCGATCGCGCGGCGGAAAAGCCGCTCGCTATTGGCAATGTAGTCCGCCTCCGAGCGTCCCGCCAGATACTGAGCATGCACTGTCATCAACGCGGAAAATCCCAGCGAGCCGAGGCCGAAGCGGGTCGCCGCCTGGGTCAGTTGTACGAGGTCTGCCGGCGATATTTCGCCCCTCGCAATTTGATCCTTTAGGAAAGCGGTCGCGGAATAACCCGAGATGATGGTCCCATCGAAGTCAAATACCGCGCAGGTGCTCGGGCCCGACGGCGAGTCAGCAATGTCCTGCAATAACGCATCAATAGCCATTGAGCGAATGCCTGCCCCAGTATTGTGAGAAAACCCTGAACATTACACTTGGGATCGCGGCATTACCAAGTGTAAAAACGCCAAAACTGCCGCTCTGAGCGCTCGTTTTGGTGCACTATTAGTGCGCTAATCGATCGCCGATTTCGGGGTGGGTTTGCGGTGTACAACCCGGGAATTACCCTTCGGCAATCGCGCGCGGGAGGTGATATCCGCGGCCCTCAGCCGGTGTGCGAGGCTGGTTTTGGAGAGATAACTTGATGGATTACGGCTTAATGACCCTGATGCCTACACTACTGGTGTTGGGCCTCGCTATCTGGAGTCACCGCACCTTGGAGTCGGTGCTCGCCGGCGCGCTATTCGCGTTTTTCATGATGGAAGGCGCCGGATTTCTCGATGCCATGGCGGGGGCGACGCTGGAGGTCTTGATGACCGAAGACGTCGCCTGGGTCATGCTCGTCTGCGGTTTGTACGGCGGCTTCATTGGTTTATTAGTGAAAGGCGGCGGGTCTTACGCATTTGGTAGGGCGCTGATAAATCGGATCGAGACCAAGCGTGGGGGATTGTTGGCTACCTGGGGACTAGGCCTGGTGATTTTCCTTGACGATTATTTGAACTCGCTCACTGTCGGCGCCACCATGAAGGCGGTCACGGACCGCTTCCGCACGTCGCGCGCCATGCTGGCATACGTGGTCGATTCGACGGCGGCCCCTCTCTGCCTGCTTATTCCACTCTCCAGCTGGGGTGCCTACTTTTCCAGTTTGCTGGAACAAAATGGCGTCGCGGCTGAAGGACAAGGCTTAGCGGTTTTCGTCGAGACCATTCCTTACATGTTCTACCCAATCGTGGCGCTGTTAATCGTGCCTTTGGTTGCGATGGGCGTGATCCCACTGGTGGGAGCTATGCGTCGAGCAGAGATCAAAGCCGAGACTACCGGTGATCTGGGTATTTTCGAGGATGAGGCGCTCGCGGTAGAACAGAGCGAGCGCGGCGGTATGTCAGTATTCTTTCTCCCGATTCTGGCGCTTATTTTCTTTACCGTATTTCCTAGCGTCGATCTATTACGTGGCGTGATTGCCGGGGTTTTGTTCACGCTGGCGCACTACGCGCTCGGGCGCGTGATGCCCTTGGGTGAACTCTTTGACACCTGCACCGAGGGCATCAAATCCATGGTGCCGGTGCTGACGATGTTGCTCACGCTTTTCGTTTTTGTCGAGGCAAATGACCGGCTGGGGCTCACTCCCTATGTTATCGAGGCGGTTTCCCCCTTTATGACTGCAGCACTGTTGCCCGTTGTGGTGTTCGTGACTGTATCGCTGCTCTCCTTCACCACGGGATCAAATTGGGGGGTGATAGCGATAACCATGCCGATCGCGTTTCCGCTGGCGCAGACCTTCGACGTCAGCATACCTCTGGTGATGGGCGCGTTATTCTCGGCCAGTGGTTTTGGCTCCCACGCCTGCTTTTATTCGGACTCGACCGTGCTCTCTGCCCAGGGGGCGGGTTGCCGCACCTTTGACCATGCGATTACACAGTTGCCTTATGCCCTGCTGGGCGCCGTGGTCACCGCCTTACTATTTTTCGCAGTGGCATGACCCTGACGAGGCGGGCTTCCGAAAGGGGGCCGGTTGGAGAGATACCGAAGATGGGTTCATAATCGACCGGCGGAAAGAGTCACTCATATGAAGCATTTAAAGCGGCATTTGATGTCCCAGCAGGTAAAGCCCTTTGTGGCCTGGCGCGCGATGCGTCGGTTGCTGCGCGACCCAGACGACACCACGCAGGTGTTCAACATTATTGAAGCGCTGAAGGGGGACAGCCTGGGCGCCGCAGTGCGTCGTCTCCGCATGACCGATTCTGGCCGCGCATTGTTGTCGACAAAGCCCGATATCGTGACACGGTTAAATGACCGCGAGTGGCTCTTGAGCTTGCCCGATGGCAGTCTTGGCCGCGCCTATTACGATTTCGTTCACGGCGAAAACCTCTCGGCAGACGGGTTAATCGCGTCGAGCGAGACGGCCACGCGCGCGGAAATTTACCGCGGGTTATCTGAAGACGAAATATGGCTCGCTGACCGCTTGCGGGACATCCACGATTTACAGCATGTCATGACAGGCTACGGGCGTGACCCGGTGGGCGAACTGAGCCTACTGTCTTTCATGACGACCCAAACCCCCAATCGGGGCATCAACTTTATTGTCTGGATTGCCTCGAAAAAATATCGGCGAGACGTACCGCAGTTCGATATCCGCGCGATGGTTCGTGAGGGGGCCGCGATTGCCCGGGACGCGCATTGGATGGCAGCTATCGCCTGGGAGACGAAGCTGGCAGAGCCACTCGAGGCTGTCCGTGCTGAGCTGGGTTTCCGCCCCCCGGCGATGTATCAGAAGCTGCGAGCCCAAGCGCCACATTTGTTAGCTGCCGCCTGATCCTACCCACACAGTTCTGCTAACCTACCGCGATGACGGTTGTCGGGTTATGGCAATGAATTTCGAGTTTTCTGAAGAACAGCAGCTGTTGCGCGATCAAGCGCGCGGCTTTTTGTCAGAGCGGTGTCCCACCTCTGTCGTGAGAGCGGTACTTGATGGTGATGCAGACTGGGACGCAACTTTATGGCGACAGGTCGCCGACATGGGGTGGACTGCTACGGTGATCCCTGAGGCCTACGGTGGTTTGGGGCTCAGTTATTACGAGCTGGCAGTTATCGCCGAGGAGATGGGTCGCGCGGTCGTGCCGCTTCCTTTCAGCAGTTCGGTTTATTTGGCGAGCGAAGCGATTCTCCGCTTCGGCACTGAGCGGCAGAAAACCGAATGGCTGCCGAAGCTTGCCAGCGGCGAATGCGTGGCCACGGTAGCGATGTCCGAACGCGCGGGAAATCTCTCCTTAGACGGGCTGACTACCTGCCGCGGCACGGGCGGCGTTAATGGCGAAAAATCACCCGTGCCGGATGCAGCCATTGCCGATGTGGCGATTGTCTTGGGCAGAACGGATTCGCAGCTCGAAGCTTATCTGGTGCCGCTTAAGCAATCCGGCGTGACCTTAGAATCGGTAAGAACCTTCGACACCAGCCGCGGACACAGTAGGGTCACTTTTGTGGACGCGGAAGCCGAGGTGTTGGGTGAGCGGGCGCTCGAAGAAGATGAATGGCAGCGATTGATGGATGGTGCCGCGGTGCTACTGGCCTGGGAGCAGCTGGGCGTTGCCGAGTCGGCCTTAATTCAGGCGCGTGATTACGCGCTGCAGCGATTCGCTTTTGGTCGTGCGATTGGCTCCTATCAGGCGATCAAGCACAAGCTCGCAAATATCTACGTCAAGAACACCCTCGCGAGGAGCAACGCTTACTACGGAGTTTGGGCTTTGGCAGAGGGTAGTAGCGAGCTGCCGCTGGCAGCGGCAACCGCGCGGGTAGCGGCCATTCAGGCAGCGACCTTCGCGGCGGAGGAAAACATTCAGACCCACGGTGGCATGGGCTTCACGTGGGAGTTCGACTGCCATTTTTATTACCGCCGCGCCAAGTTGCTGAGTTTGGTGATCGGCAGTGAAGCAGTGTGGCAAGACCGATTAGTGACTGCGCTGGCAGCGCAATCGTCTGCAGCGGCCTGAGGTAGCCAACCATGGATTTTAACGATACCCCGGAAGAAGCCCGTTTCCGTCGCGAGGCCGCGACTTGGCTCGCGGAAAACGTGCCCTCCGAAGACGAGTTTCGCGGCCTATCGCCGCTGCAACAGGCAAAGTTATGGCAGAAGCGAAAATATGATGGCGGCTGGGCGTGCATTGGCTGGGCGCCTGAATTTGGCGGCCGCGGCGCGTCACCGATTGAAGAGGTGATCTGGCGGCAGGAAGAGACGCGATACGAGTTGCCCGCGACGTTCTTTTTGATTGGCCAGGGCATGATTGCACCGACCTTAATGGCGTGGGCCAGCGAAGCAGACAAAGCCCGATACTTGCCACCGCTGGCCAGTGGCGAGGAAGTCTGGTGTCAGCTGTTTTCAGAGCCTGCTGGAGGCTCCGATCTTGCCGCACTGCGCACGCGAGCTGAAAGAGACGGCGATGATTGGGTCATCAATGGCCAGAAAATATGGACCTCGGGCGCGCATTTCTCGGATTACGGCGTCATTGTTGTGCGCACTGATCCGTCAGTGCCCAAGCACAAGGGGTTGAGCTACTTTTATGTAGACATGAAGGCGCCGGGTGTAGAGGTAAAGCCCATCAAACAACTGACCGGCGACTCGGATTTCAACGAGGTCTATTTCACGGATGTGCGGGTGTCAGATGCCCAGCGTTTGGGAGAGGTCGGGCAGGGGTGGCAGGTCGCATTAACCACACTGATGAATGAGCGTGCGGCGATTGGTGGCGGCTTTGGTCAGATGGATGTTTCGCTCGCACTGTCTGTTGCACAAGAGGTTGAGCTCGATGGCAAGCCGGCGTTGGAAAATGCCGCGGTCAGGGCGCGACTGGCAGATTGGTATGTGCAGGAGTCGGGATTGAAATACACCGGTTATCGATCGCTCACCGCACTTTCCCGCGGCTCGTTGCCGGGGCCCGAGAATTCAATCGGTAAGTTAGTCGGTGCGCCGAAAATGCAGGCGATGGCGTCCTATCTCATGGATTTATTGGGTGCTAGCGGCGCGATCGCTGATGAAAATCTTGCCGCCAAGGCGGGTATCATTCAGCGGGCCTATATGGGGGCACCGGGACTCCGCATCGCTGGCGGTACCGATGAGATCATGGCCAATATTATTGCCGAGCGAGTGCTGGGGCTTCCTCAGGAGCCGAGGCTTGATAAGGGCATACCATTCACTGACGTGCCCACCGGGTAAGCATTAATCCGGTTGAGGATCTCTCCACAGGCGCGCACACTTACCGCATGAGCCGGGAGACTACCACCCAGCTTCTTGCCATGCCGACCGAGTACGCTGCGCCGGGTGCA